>PVBE010154626.1_pt1 | contig 194742 bp, 170 predicted proteins | sample 1631181 | NCBI WGS metagenome assembly PVBE01 (sample SAMN08397723, study PRJNA350692) | Marine metagenome, whole genome shotgun sequencing project. | isolation source: water | place: Pacific Ocean | collected 2012-04 | reverse complement strand
GGAATGGATGCGGCGCCAGCGGCCGATGATTCGCTCGAGGACGACATCCCGTTCTAGCTGGTTTGTGCCACCACCGGGTCGCGAGCGACGACGGCCTTGAGGTCGAGACGCCACACGGTCACGTTATTTTCCAATCGCGACCCGACCTCAAATTGCGCTCACAGAGCGGTATGTAGGCCGCACATCGAGTATCATGAGGGTGCGGAACAAGAGGCCGTGTCCCGGCCTTACAGAGCGCAATGGTCGCCACCTGGCGCAGCCGTTGTTCGACGCGAACGCATCGAGACCCGCGCCAAGGCGGCCAGGATTGCCGTCTGGGCAAGGCTCCAGCCAGCGGTTGGACACGACAGGAGAAAGACATGCTCGAAAGTCGTCTAGGCGCTCTGATCGTACAGCACCGATACCGGATCGACCGCGGCGACTGGGACCGTTTTCGCGAGATGATGGCCGTATTTCGCGAGTACATGCTCGACGTTGGAGTGGCGCACTTCGAGGTCTGGCAAGACGAAAAGGACCCGCTGCTCTTCGTCGAAACGGTCGGCTATGACTCATGGTCGCACTTCAAACAGATCGAAGCCAAGGAACCGCCGCCAGCTGTATGTCTGCTGTACGAGTCCTTTGGCAGGCTCGTCATCGACGGCTACGACGCTGTTGAAACGCACAGTTGGTTGCCGTTCGACCTTGGCGACGACTAGCTGGTTCTGTGGGGTTGATGACCGATGCCGCCGACCATGCCCACCCATCTGCGTCGCACGTTGGACACCGTGCGACGTGTCGTCCGGAGTCGCAAACTGTGGTTGCCCGGCGACCGATTGCTTCTTGGCTGCAGCGGCGGCCTGGACTCGATGGTCGCGATGGCATTGCTCGACCAACTCGCCCCATCACTGGGTCACGAGCTGGTCGTCGCGCACATCGACCATGGGCTTCGCGAAGATGGACATCTCGATGCAGATGTCGTCGATACCGCAGCGAGACACCGCGGTCTTGTCTTTGACATGCAACCCCTGAATCTCAGCCCCGGCGCCGAGCTTCAGGGACGCGCACGGACCGCTCGTTACCAGGCCCTGGTCTTGCTGGCCGAAAAACACGAATGTCGCCACATCGTGACCGCTCACAACAGCGATGACCAGGCCGAGACGCTGTTGATGCGCATCAGCCGTGGCTGTGGCGTCGACGCCTTGGCGGGCATCCGCAGTCATCGTAACGACAGGATCATCCGGCCTTTCTTGTCCATCGAACGCGCCGACCTGCTCGCGTGCGCCAAAGCGCTCGACGTGCACTGGCGTGAAGATCCGAGCAACCAGACCGGCGCGTACACCCGCAACCGGTTACGCCATGAAGTGCTGCCAGTCTTGAACGAAGTGCAACCTGGTGCGTCCGCCGCGATCGCCCGGACCGCTGAGAACATCGCGTCTCATTCCAAGTCTCTTGGCTACTGGATTCGCCACGCTCTCGGTGAATCCGTCATCTACGACCGCGATCCCGAAGGCAAGAAACGCGCAAGACTGCCGCGCGTGATGGTGCCGTTGGAATTTGGCCCGCTGGCCGCGTTGTTCTGGGTGCTGGCAGCCGACCTCGGCGCACCTTCTCCGAGCCATCGCGCGTTGGAACAACTCCATGGGGCCTTGATGACGAGAAACGGCACAATGATCGCCTGTCAGTTGGAGGGAATGGCGGTATCCTGTGACGCCCAAACGCTGACAATTGTGGGCCATGACGTTGCGCGGGTGGTTGGTGCGGACTACCCTTTCCATGGTGGAGTCGCGCCGGGTGAGTTGGTCGTTGGCCAACAATCAACCGACCGTGACGATGTCGACCGGCGCCCCACAACCGCGCAAACACAGCGCAAGACGGTCGAAAGGAGCCAGCAGTGAAGCACTACAAGAGCATGCTCGTGTGGGTCATCCTGATCCTGCTGTTCGTCTTCGTCTATCAAGGTCTGAAGACCAACAACGCCGGCGAGGCGATCTCGTTTACACAGTTCATGACCAAGGCGCTCAAGGCCGAAACCGACCTCGAACGCGTCGACGCCATCATGGTGCGCGGCGCCAACATCGAGGGCACGCTTCGAGATGGCACGCGTTTTACCACCACGGGTCAACTCAAGGACTTTCACAAGGACCTGATCGAACGAGGGGTCGACATCACCTACGAGCGCGAGGATGCCAATGCCTTGTGGATCTCCATCCTGGGCACTTGGCTGCCGATGCTCCTGCTCTTCGTCCTGTTTTTCTTCTTCATGCGCCAATTGCAGGCCGGCGGCGGCCGGGCGATGAGTTTTGGCAAGTCGCGCGCACGATTGCTCAACGAGTCGACCAACCGGGTGACGTTCGAAGACGTCGCCGGCATCGAGGAGAGCAAGCGCGAGCTCGAGGAGATCATTCATTTCCTGCGAGACCCGAAGAAGTTCACCAAGCTCGGTGGCCGCATCCCCAAGGGTGTGCTGCTGATGGGCAGCCCAGGCACCGGCAAGACCCTGTTGGCCAAGGCGGTCGCGGGCGAGGCAGGAGTGCCCTTCTTCTCGATTTCAGGTTCCGAGTTCGTCGAGATGTTCGTCGGGGTCGGCGCCTCACGGGTGCGCGACCTCTTTGAGCAGGCGAAACGGCACGGACCGTCCATAATCTTCGTCGACGAGATCGACGCGGTCGGCCGTCACCGCGGCGCCGGACTCGGCGGCGGGCACGACGAACGGGAACAGACCCTCAACCAGATCCTCGTTGAGATGGACGGCTTTGAATCCAACACAAATGTGATCGTGATCGCGGCCACCAACCGGCCGGATATCCTTGACCCCGCCCTCCTCCGTCCCGGCCGTTTCGATCGCCGCGTGACGCTGGACTCGCCGGACATCCGCGGCCGTACCGCTATCCTGGATGTCCACGCCAAAGGCAAGCCGCTTGCGGACGATGTTGACCTGCAGAACCTGGCGCAACAAACCCCGGGCTTCAGCGGAGCGGACCTGGCCAACCTTATCAACGAAGCGGCCATCCTCGCCGCCCGTCGCAACAAGAAGGTGGTAGGTCAGGACGAGATGCTTGAGGCGATCGACCGTCTCATCGCCGGCCCTGCACGCAAAAGCAAGTTGATCTCACAACACGAGAAAGAGGTCACAGCCTTCCACGAATCCGGACACGCCATCGTGGGCTACTTCATGCCCCACGCGGACAAAGTCCACAAGATTTCTATCGTCGCTCGCGGCCGCATGGGCGGGTACACGCGCTACCTCCCGGACGAAGAGCGAACGCTGCAGACGAAAAATCAGTTTGAGGCGATGATCGCCACCGCAATGGGCGGGCGAGTCGCCGAGCAACTAGTTTTTGACGAGATCACGACCGGAGCGTCAAACGACATCGAAAAGGCGACGCAGATCGCCCGAGCGATGGTGACGCAGTTCGGCATGAGCGACAAGCTCGGGCCGCGGCTCTTCGGCAAACGTGAGGAGATGGTGTTCCTGGGCAAGGACCTTGGCGAGCACCGGGACTACGGCCCGCGCACGGAAGAGTTGATCGACTCAGAGGTCGACCGCCTTCTGCAGGCCGGACGTGAGCAGGCAGAGCGCATCATCAACGAGCAGCGGGTGCACCTGAACGCTATCTCTAGCTTTCTGATCGAGCACGAAACCATCGACGGCAAGCAGATGGTCGAGATAGTCGAGGGAAGAGACCCGCTCGTGTCCCTGGTTCCTGATCCCGAACCGGCGTCTGGATCCGATGAGTCCGAAGAAACGGAAACCCCGTCGTCTTCATCGGAAACCGAGGAACCCGGCGACAGAGGCCACCCACCGGACATCAGGGACGCTAATCCACAGCTGGGCCTAGACTAGCCTCACCGCCCGGTGGTCACCCGTGATCGCCGGAGCTGTGGCCGGAGCCACGCCCCACGCCCGACTGCCCTGTCGGTCGTTAGCCGTCTTCGGTCCCGGCGTCCCCGTCGAATAACGATCGAGGCCGGTAGTACAGCCCCCATCTGTTCATCGCCTCCCGGATACGCGCGTCGTCCAGCCCGGATATCTCCTTGAAAAAACCAGCGAGCACATGGGCGGGCCGCACGTCGTCCTCGCACACCCAGCTACGATCCCCGGGGACCATGTAGAGCAGCCCGTTCTGGTGGGGACACTCCATCGCCATCGAGGCGCTTCCCTTCCCAGTCTTGAGGGTGAACCCGCCGTGCACTAACCCCACAGAATCGGACGGCGTTTCATCGGCGCTCATGATTTCTCCTCGCTAACAGGCCGCTCTGCGCTACGGCCGGAACGGCCGGCGAACGTCATCGGTGCGTATTAGGGTAGCCTTATGCCGATCTGAGTTGCCCTGTTTAACAGGACCACATAGGAGTCGGGCCAATGGGGATCCACTATCAGGACCGTGACATTGTCGTCTACAAGACATCTTGCGGGCCTTACGACAACAACTGCTATCTGCTGGTATGCCGCAGGACCGGGCAGAGCGCCATCGTGGACGCGCCCGAAGGGCCGGAAGCGGTGATCGAACAGGCGCGGGAGACCGATGTCGCAGCCATATTGATCACCCACAACCACATGGACCATTTGGCCGGGTTCGACGCCGTGTTTTGCGCCCACAACGTGCCGGTAAGCATCGGCACGATGGACGGCGAGTCGCTTGACGGCAAGGGCGTCACGGACTGGGCGCCCGGGCCGAACATCAACGTGGTCGGCCAGCTCAAGATCCGGGCGATCCACACCCCGGGCCACACACCCGGCTCTACCTGCTACGCAATCGATACCGAACAGGGCGAGCACACGATCCTGCTGTCCGGCGACACGCTGTTCCCTGGAGGCCCCGGACGGTCAGGCAGCCCGGAGCTGTTCCGGCAGGAAGTGCAGAGCATCACGGGCCGGTTGTTCCCACTGCCGGACCACACCGTCGTGATGCCCGGCCACGGCGCCGACACTACGATCGCTCAAGCGAAGAACGAATACGGGATATTTGCAGCGAAAAGGCACGACGAGGATCTGCACGGGAACGTGAGCTGGCTGGAGGACTAGTGCAGGTACCCGGTATCGACCGACCTGGCAGTGACCGCAGCCAAATCGATGTCCCGTGGTCACTAGGGGACGTGCTTCTCGCTTCCGCGACCGTAGTCGGTGTCGTGCTGGCGACGCTTGCGGCCGCGACGACGATTATCGCCTTGGTCGGCGGGGGCGACGACTGGCTAACAGGGGGTGATCTATTCGGGTTACCCGCCCCTCTGGCGCTGGCGATTTTGCTGGAAGCCTTTTTCCTTGGCGCGGTGTTTTTGTACGCCAGGCTGAAGCGCGGCGCTATCGTCCGTCAGCTGGGATTCATCAAGCCCGAAGGGCGCTGGCCGTACGGGCTCGCCGTGGCGGCGTGGATCGCCGGGGTGGCGGCGTTGATCGGGTGGAACCTTCTCACGGAGATTATCGGGATCGACCTGCTCAAAATCCCGAAGCCACCCGAAGAACTGGTGGACTACTCCGGCGCCAGCCTGGCGTTGCCGATCGTCATCATCGGGTTGTTCGGCCCGTTCTGCGAAGAAGTCTTTTTTCGCGGCTTCGCCCTGCCGGCCTTCGCCAGACGCTACGGGCTCGGGGGCGGCATGCTCATCAGCGCTGCGCTTTTTTCCGCCTTCCACTTCAGCATCGGATCCGCGGTCCCGATATTTATCTTTGGTATCGTCCTGGCGTGGCTTTACGTAAAAACCGGATCTATCTATCCGAGCATGTTCGCCCACGCGTTGCAAAATATCGTAACGACCGTGCTCGCCGGATAACCGATTACAAGTACCGATCCTCAGTAACCTCCACCGTAGCCCCGTTTAAGAAGGGAAGACGACCTCACTTCGATGTCTGAAAGACTTGACTCAGCGTTTCAACGTGCAAAAGACGAAGGCCGCGCCGCGCTGGTGCCTTTCGTCACCATCGGCTATCCATCGGTGGAGGCGACGCTCAACATCGTCCCGGAGCTTGAGGCCGCAGGCGCGGACGTGATCGAGCTGGGGGTCCCGTTCAGCGATCCTCTTGCGGAGGGACCAACGATCCAGAAATCCAGCCAGCACGCCCTTGAGCTGGGCGTCTCGTCCGAGACAGCGATGGCGACTGCGACACGATTGCGAACCAACGGGGTGACGGTCGCGATGGTTTTCATGGGTTACTACAATCCGATCCTCTCGTACGGCCCGGAGCGCTACTGCAAGGATGCCGCGGAGGCGGGGATAGACGGGCTGATCGTACCGGATCTACCCTCGGAGGAAAGCGCCGAGTTACGGGCGTTGGCGGAGGGCAACGGCATAAGCCTGATCCCGTTGTTGGCGATCACCAGCCCGGATGAGCGCCTCACTGAGGCCTGCGCCGGCGCATCCGGATTCATCTACTGTGTCGGGGTGCTCGGCGTGACGGGCGTCGCCGAGACGGCGTTCGACCGGGTGCACGGCCTCGTGGATCGGGTCCGCCGCCACACAGACCTGCCGGTCGGCGTCGGGTTTGGGATCCGCACTAGCGATGACGTGCGCAAGGTCGCCGGTTTCGCAGACGCGGCCATCGTCGGGAGCGCGCTGGTCGACGTGATCGGGGCCGGTCCGGCAAGCACATGCGCGGAGCGGGCGGGCGCGTTCGTCCGCGAACTGGCCGCAGGGACGCGCTCCGGCTAAACTGCTCGCCGCGCCGACGACGAAGGTCGACCCACGGCGTCACGACGAATTCCGACTAATTTATTTGGGAGCACGATGACAGTTAGAGGCGTACGCGGGGCCACGACCGTGACCGAGGACACTCGGGAAGCGATCCTCGACGCGACCACGGAGTTGATAACGGAGGTCATGGCCGCCAACGGGATCGATGAAGACGATCTCGCCTCGGTCCAGTTCACGACCACCGACGACCTCGTGTCAGAGTTCCCGGCGGTCGCAGCCCGGATGTTGGGCTGGGTCCACGTGCCGCTGATGAACAGCCATGAGATGAATGTGCCTCACGGCTTTCCTCGCTGCATCCGCGTGCTGATGATGTGGAACACGGAAACAGCGCCACAGGACATAAAACACATCTACCTGCGAGACGCGGTAAACTTGCGGGCGAAGCAGAGCAAACTGACCTGAGAAGGCCTTTAAAGACAGGCAGATGAACGGTAGACCGGTGACATCCAAAAGCGCTCCCAACGTACACAGCTTCGTGCGCGACGCTTTTACGCGCTTCACCCTGGTCCCGTTCTTTACGAGCGGGCGCCCTTATACCTATAGCGGCTAACTTTCCGCCCGGGCGCCCGTAATTTCCTTTTTCTTGCTGCCCCCGGTGTCAGCGCGCGTGTTGTGCACATCATTTCTCCCCAGAGGTCACAAGGTCACATGACTCCACAGAACAACTTCCTGACGAGCGCGGTCCCGGTTGATCACGGCGTGTGGTTCTTTTATCCAGGTCGCCTTTAACCCCCTGAGCCACTTTCACAAGAAACAACCCCTTCCCATCAACAACCGAAAGATCCGTTAACCAAATGACTACCTCCAACGTAAATATTGAGCGAATGGACCGCCTTCCCACCCCGGACGACTACCTCGCAGAGCTCCCGATCACGTCCGAAGCGACGGCGCTGGTGGCCCGTGCGAGGAAGGATCTGGAAAACATCCTCGCCGGGAAAGATGACCGCATGGCCATACTGGTCGGACCGTGCTCCATCCACGACGAGAAGGCCGGGCTTGAGTACGCCGAGAAGCTGGCAAAGCTGGCAAAGCAGTTGAGCGATCGCATCCTTGTCGTGATGCGGGTCTACTTCGAGAAACCCCGGACCACCGTCGGCTGGAAGGGCCTCATCAACGACCCGAATCTGAACGGGACTTTTGACGTGGCTACCGGGCTGCGACGCGGTCGCAAGTTCCTGCTGCAGGTCGCGGAGCTTGGCCTCCCCGCGGGCACCGAGTTCCTGGATCCCTTCACGCCGCAATACATGGCGGACCTGGTGTCATGGGGCGCCATCGGCGCACGCACGACCGAGAGCCAAACGCACCGCCAGATGGCGAGCGGGCTAAGCATGCCCATCGGCTTCAAAAACGGCACCGGCGGCACGCTCCAGATCGCCGTCGACGCCATGGTATCGGCCGAGTCTCCGCACGCGTTTCTAGGGATCGACGGCGACGGCCGCGCCAGCGTCGTTCACACCTCCGGCAACGTCGGCGTCCACCTGATCCTGAGGGGCGGGGCGGACGGCCCGAACTACGATGCAGAGTCCGTAGCGAAGGCCACCGATCTCCTGGGCGCGAGCGGCGTGTCCGAACGACTTGTGATCGACTGCTCGCACGCCAACAGCAACAAGGACCACAACCGTCAGCCGATCATCTTTCGTGACGTTATCAAGCAACGCGTTGACGGCAATCGTTCCGTGGCCGGGATCATGCTGGAGAGCCACCTCAATCCCGGTGCGCAGAAGCTGGTGAACGGCCTCGAAGGACTGGAGTATGGCATCTCGATCACCGATGCCTGCATCGGCTGGGACACGACGGAAGAACTGCTCCTGGAGGCGCACGCAACGCTTACAGGGAAGGTCGGCGCGTCGGCCTGATTGCACCGTGAATCGGAGGTTTAGATCGACCAAGCATCGGGAATAATTGACGGCTACCGGCCGTCAGAAAGTTGAAGTTCCATGATCGTCACAATGGAACGGCTTGCCACCGAAGAGCAGATCCAAGCCGTCGTCACCAACGTCGCCGAAACGGAGAACAGCACCGAGTTGATCCGCGGCATTGAGCGGACCGTGATCGGCGTCGTCGGGGACAACATTAACGAAGACCTCAAATCCAGGCTGGAGGCGTTGCCGGGCGTAGAAGCCGTGGTCCGGATAACAAGGTCGTACAAACTCGGCAGCCGAGAGTTTCACCCGACCGACACCGTGGTCAACGTCAAGGGCGTCAAGATTGGTGGCGGCAACGCCCCGGTCGTGATGGCTGGACCGTGCTCCGTCGAGTCCGAAGAGCAGCTCATGGCGACGGCGAACGCCGTGAAAGCCGCGGGCGCGGCCGTCCTCAGGGGCGGCGCGTTCAAGCCCCGGACGACGCCCTACTCGTTCCGAGGCCTGAAAGAAGAGGGGCTCAAGCTTCTCAGGGTGGCCAGCGATGAGACCGGGTTGCCGGTCATCACCGAGCTGATGTCCGAAAGCGATGTCGAACTGGTCGCGAAGTACTCAGACATCCTTCAAATCGGCACCCGGAACGCCCAGAACTTCATGTTGCTGGACGCCGTTGGCGAGCTGAACAAGCCGGTGCTGCTGAAGCGCGGCATGGCGAACTCATACGACGACTGGCTGAACGCGGCGGAGTACATCCTCGCCGCCGGAAACCGGAACGTGATCCTCTGTGAGCGCGGCATCCGGACCTTTGAGACGTACACACGAAACACCCTGGATATCGCCGCCATCCCGGTGATCCATCGGCTGAGCCACCTCCCCGTCGTCGCCGACCCAAGCCACGGCACCGGCCGATGGCACATGGTGCTGCCTATGGGCGTTGCTTCGATCGCGGCGGGCGCAGACGGACTGCTGATTGAGGTTCATCCGAACCCGGACCACGCCATGTCAGACGGACCGCAGTCGGTGACGTTTGAGAATTTCCGTCGCCTCATGGACGGCGTACGCAACGTGGCCGGGGTGGGTGCGGACAACCGCGTTCCGCTTCGCGCTCAGCCGCTGACCGTATAGGCTGCCCCTAACCCCGGTAACAGACGATTGTCAGGACAATGAGCCTCCAGTCCCAGCTCCAGGCAGCTTCCCACGGCCGACCGGGCGTGATCACCGTCGGCACGTTCGACGGTGTTCACGTGGGGCACGCACGGCTGTTTGCGGAAACCATCGCGCTGGCCGGGGAGATCGGCTCGGACAGTGTTGCGATCACGTTCAAATACCCGCCCCGTGAACTGATCAACCCGGATCGCCGGGTTCTCCACCTGGGACCGCTGGATGAGCGCCGGTCGTTGATCGAAGCGCTTGGCATCGACCATGTGATCGAGCTGGAGTTCGACGACCGTATCCGCACCACCGCCGCCGAGGAATTTGTGCGAATCCTGATGGCGGAACTGGACATGAAGGGGTTGGTCCTGGGGCCGGGAGCGACGGTGGGCCACGACAGGGACGGTGACGAGGCCCGCATGACGGCCCTGAGCGAGGAACTGGGGTTTGCGCTGCGGGTCGTTCCGCCAGCCATGGTGAACGGAAAGGTGGCGCGCAGCAGCACCATCCGTGCCGCACTCGACGAGGGCGACGTGGCGTCCACTGCCGAGTTGCTTGGCCGGACTTTCAGCATCACGGACGTCGTCACGGAAGGCGATCGCAGGGGCCGCACCCTGGGCTTTCCGACAGCGAACATCACGCCGGACCCGCACGGCGCGCTGCCATCGGATGGCATCTACGCCTGCTACGTGACGACCGGCAGTGGCCGATATCTCGCCGCGACAAACATCGGTGTGCGTCCCACCTTTGACAACGGTCCACGGGTTATCGAGCCGTTCCTGCTCGATTTTGACGGCGATCTATACGGGCAGCGCATAACCGTGGAATTTGTCGAGCGGTTGCGCGCGGAAGAGCGGTTCGAGAGCGAGGACGCGCTGATCGCGCAAATGAACGAAGACGTGAAAGAGACGCGCCGGATACTTGGCGTGCCCCACCAACAGTCAGGAACCCGGTGAGCGGTATGGACATCATCGAAGAGCTGCGCTGGCGAGGCGCTATATTCGACTCAACACCGGGCGTGGAAGGCATGCTGGGGAGCGAGAAGACCACGGTGTATGTCGGTTTTGACCCGACAGCCCGCAGCCTGCACGTCGGCAACATGGTCCCGATCATGGGGCTGGTTCGTATGCAGCGCCACGGCCACTCGCCCATCGCCATCGCAGGAGCAGGCACGGGGATGATCGGCGACCCATCCGGACGCGATGATGAGCGGCAGTTACTGACGATGGAGCAGATCGACGACAACGTCGAGAACATCAAGCTGCAACTCGCCCATTTCCTAGACTTCGACGTTAAGTCCAACCCAGCGCGCGTCATCAACAACGCCGACTGGCTGCGCAAGGTTGGCATGACCGACTTCCTCCGGGACGTCGGCAAGCACTTCACCGTCAACTACATGCTGTCCAAGGAGTCGGTTTCAGCCCGGATGACCCGCGAGCAGGGGATATCGTACACAGAGTTCAGCTACATGCTACTTCAGGCGTACGACTACCTGGTGCTGCACGACGAATACGGCTGCAATTTGCAGATGGGCGGCTCCGACCAGTGGGGCAACATTCTGGCCGGCGTGGACCTGATTCGTCGAGCACGCGGCCACCAGGCGCACGCGCTGTCGTACCCGCTCGTCACTACGGCCTCCGGCCAGAAGTTCGGTAAGTCCGTTGGCGGAGCGCCAACGCTGGACCCGGAAGAGACCTCGCCGTACCGGTTCTACCAGTACTGGATCAACGTGGACGACGCCGACGTGATCCCTCACATGAAACTGTTCACGCTGCTGGAGCTGGACGAGATCGCGGGCTACGAAGAAGCCGTGGCATCCGAGCCGCAGAAGCGGGAGGCGCAACGCGCGCTGGCCCAAACGGTGACGCAGATGGTGCACGGGCCGAACGGCGTGACGACGGCGCTGCGCGCGTCGGAGGTGCTGTTTGGCGGAGAGATGGACGGGTTCTCGGCGGCCGAGCTGCTGGACATATTCGTCGACGTGCCATCGGTCGGAATGCCGCAAGAGGAGTTTCAGGGTGAAGGACCGCCTTTGCCAGCCTTCCTCACGGCCATCGGGGCTGCGAAGTCCAATGGCGAGGCGCGCCGGTTGATCGAGGGCGGGGGTGTCTACCTGAACAACCGACGAGTCGACGATCCCCACGGCCACGTGACCCGGGAAGAGGCGATTGATGGCGAGGTGATCGTCGTCCGGCGCGGCGCCCGCAACTACTTCATGGTGCGGTTGGATTAGGCATAAGCCGCGTCGACTCGAGCGAAGTCGAGGGACCTTCACCAACAAGAGCAACGGCCGATAAAGCTCCGTTTTGATCGAAACCTTCTCTCCCAGTGGGAGAGGGGGAAGCGTTTTCGTACTGAATCGCGGTTAACGAAAAAACTGTGTTGTACGGGTCGCGAATGGGCATGTGCCTTGATTTGATGCAAACTAAGTTTGCTAACCGGAAGTTCACATCCACATCACGCCATCTGAGTGCAACTGTCGCTAAACTTGTTCAACGGTGCGACGCTGGCGACGCAGTTCACGAAGGGTCGCGCCGTGGCGCGTCCGAGCGCCACGACACTCTGGTCTCCATATTTTCTGGCAATACGACGGGAAAAAATGTCCGAATTGAACCTGAGAATCCCCGGCCCTGTTTCACTACCTGAAGACGTTCTGGACTTGGTAGGCGGGCAGATGATCAACCACCGCGGGCCGGAGTTCGCCGAGATCATCAATCGGATGACCGCCAACTTCAAAAAAGTGCTCGGCACACGGGGCCGCGCCTACTTCCTGACGGCTTCCGGCACGGGCTCGATGGAGGCGGCAGTGGTCAACACGCTGTCCCCCGGCGACCGTGTTCTCTCTATCAGCATCGGGTCCTTCGGCAACCGCTTCGGTGACATCGCTGAGGCGTACGGGACGGAGGTCACGCGGGTCGAATTTGAATGGGGCAAGGCGGCCGATCCCGAGCGCGTGCGTGAGACGCTGCGCGATATCCCGGACTGCGCCGCTGTCGTGGTGACGCACAACGAGAGCTCCACCGGCGTGATGAACCCAATCGAGGCGATTTCAAAGGTCGTTCACGACGAGTCTGACGCCCTGGTTCTTGTTGATGCGGTTTCCAGCGCTGCGGGCGTTCCGCTGCCAATGGACGACTGGGGACTGGACGTGGTCGGCACCGCATCGCAGAAGTCGTGGGTGGCTCCGCCCGGCATCGCGATGGTGGCGATGAGCGACCGCGCCTGGAAGGCGTACGAGTCGTCCACGATCCCGAAGTACTACTTCGACATGGGCCAGTACGAGAAGTTCCTCCGAATTGGCCAGCCGCCATTCACTCCCGCACTATCGATCATCTATGCGCTGGACCACTCACTGCAGGCGATCATCGAAGAGGGCATCGAAGAGGTGCTCATTCGTCACGCGGCACGCGCGCAGCAGACACGTGACGGCGCGAGGAGGATCGGCCTCCAGTTGTTCCCGGACGAGTCGGTTGCGTCCGACACGGTGACGGCGATCAGCGTGCCGGATGACATCGACGGCAAGGCGCTCGTTGCCCACGCACGTGACAGGTACAACGTTGAGTTCGGCGGCGGCCAGGAGAAGCTGGCCGGGCAGATCATTCGTATCGGTCATATGGGATGGGTTCTGCCGGAGCACATCGATGAGAGCATCACCGCAGCCGAGAAAACGCTGGCGGACCTGCGGGCGTAAGGCCGGCGCACCGGCAGCTATCTGACGGGATCCGGAGCCCTCACGACCCGGTAACCCTCCGTAAATCGGGCACTGTCGAAAGGCGGTACGAGTTGGCGCGTAACAGGCGCACCGGCTTCTTAAAACGTTTAATCGGGCGGTTCCCACTGTTGGCTATCGCTCTGGTCTCCCTGTCCGTAATCGCTTGCGGAAGTGGGGCGGAAATAGATGACACACCCGACGCTCTGCCGACGGCGGGCGCCGCGGCTTCAAATACCGCTACGCCGAACCCGAGTTCGACCAACGAGTTCGTCATGGCGCCAGATTTCGAGTTGCCACGAGCGGGCGGCGGAACGGTCAGGCTCTCGGACGTTTACTCCCACTCCAACACCGTGCTGGTGTTCTACCGGGGCTTCTTCTGAGGCCTCTGCCGTAACCAGCTCTTGGAGCTGCAAGGGATTTATCCGGAACTCACACAACTCGGCGGCGAAGTCGTGGTGCTCAGCGTCGATGATGCGGAGAACGCCGTCGCCATGAAGATCGGGCTCGGGCTCGAGTTCCCTGTCCTGTACGACACCGACACGTCCGTCACCAGCGAGTGGGGCCTGTACGACCTGCTCGGGGACGGCGTGTCTGCGCCCGCGACCTTCATCATCCGCACGGACGGTTCGATAGAGTCCGCGCTGATCGGCACGTCGATCGATCAGCGTCCGACACCCGATTCGATTCTTGACGTGCTTGCCGCGCTTGCCGGCATGGACCGTGCGACGATGGGCGACACATCGGACGGAGCCAGCGGTTCGGATGTCGTCATCGCTGCCGCGCCTGCGGTCGGCGGACCCGTTCCCGATTTCAATCTGCCGACGGCGGGCGGCGAATCCATCTCCCTCGGCGATTACGTGGGTAAACAGAACGTCGTGTTCGTGTTCTTTCAGGCCTGGTGGTGAACCTACTGCCGCAGGCAACTCGGTGAGTTGCAGGGCAGCTACGAGGCGATAAAGGCCCTTGACGCAGAGGTCATCGCCGTGACGACGCAGGATTTGAGCACCGCGGACGGCTCTATCGAGTCCGTTGGCATCACCTTTCCACTCGCATACGACGTGACAGAGGCTGTGCCGAAACAGTGGGAACGGTTCGATAATTTCGATACGGAACTGGCGGACGCCTCGTTGTATGTGATCGACAGGGACGGGCACCTCGTATGGCAGTCGCTGGGGGACAACTACCGTCACCAGGTGGCGGCGGAAACAGTCCTCATGAGACTCGATTCGATAGGCGGCTGAAGGCGGCGTTGCCACGGTCGCCCATTTCCAAGTCCGGAGTGTCATAGCCGGCGGATTCGAGCTCCTCGACAATGATCGCGCGGATATCCGCAGCAGCATCCACCATAAGAACGCATTGAGTCACTCATTATCCCCGAGGCTGCACGGGCCGATAGTTCATAATTTCGATTTGGACAATCCGCCGGTTCTGTGTCGTTAGACAACATTAGGGTGCCATTCGGGAGCACCCCCGGACCAGCGAGCACGCGGTTACTTCTCGGTGGTGGAGCGTTGTGATTGCACCCCAAGAATGCACAGGAAGTGGTCGCTTCGTTCCGTGACAACTGTGCCCGATAGTTGCGTTTTCCCGGTTCTGTAACCGCTGTGATTACAGGCGCTGGTCCAACAATGTCCCGACCAGTACGCAAGGCGAGCGAGCGGTGTCGTTTTAGTCGACCTATAGTTCGCCCTCAAGGCTCTGAATCACGGCGCCGGTGTGCAGCTTCGGGTGGAAGTAGGTGGACTTCGACGGCAGCCGCTGGCCCCGCTTCACGATTGTCTCAAACGGCCCGATCGGCACGGCTCGCATAATAAAACCGACCTGCGCCGCATCGGCCGATACCGCCCTCAGCACGGCGGCGGCGCTGTGCTCAAACGCTATCACGGCCTGCTCCCGGTCCAGGGCAAACGTCGACCGTATCACCTCGTCGTGAAGCCGCGTGTAGTCGGAAGCTGCGAGTTCGTCGGCAGCGTCGGCCGGATCACGCATCACCCCGATATGAAGCCGTCCCGGCGCCACACCGGCGAATCCGATCGCGACCCTGTCCTGAGGCACCGCATTTAGCGCCGTCTCGAACTCCGCGGCGGATGCCGGGTCGATCGCGCCCCTGTCTTCGAGGTCGAAAGCGGCGTTGATATACTCACGGAATTTCGCCAGCTCATCGTCCGACGCGTCCTGCAACTGCCGGTGGTAGCCGAGCAACAGCAGACCTGGATCATCCACGGAGATAAGCGTCATGAGACGGAAGTTAACGGCATCGTTCCCGCCCACGGCCCGTGACTCACGGACCTCATCACGATAGGTGAGTGCGGTTTCGTACCGGTGGTGGCCGTCAGCCAGATACAGTTGCGTGTCGGCAAGCGCAGCGGTCACGTTCTGGATCTCGGCGGGATCTGAGATCCGCCAGAGCCGCATGGATGGGAGCCCTTCCGGCGCCGCGTCCGCCACGGGCGGGCCGGTTATCGCACGTTTCATCACTGCCGAGACGGCGGAATCAGGGTCCCGGTACAGCACCATCAGCGGGCTATAGTTGGCATGTGCGGACCGCATCAATTCGAGCCGGTCCACTTTGGGTCCAGGACGTGTGAATTCGTGCGGAAGCACGACGCCGCTGTCGAACTCCTCAAACCTGATCGCCGATATCAGTCCCTGCCGGACGTAGTCGTTGCCGGCGTATGAAAAAGTCTCCTCTATCACGTACATCGAGGCGGAGTCGTCTTCCTGTAACACGCCGGATGCCAGCCACTCAGCCTGGAGAGCGGCGGCGCGTGCGTACCAATCGTTGCCCGGCGTGTCGCCCGGCTCGTCCCTGCCCCACTCGAGCCGGATGACGTTGAACGGTGACCCGGCGTAGAGCCCCTCCCGTTCCGCCTCAGAAATCACGTCAAATGGCGGACACAGGAGCGTCGAAAGATCGCCCGCTGACCGGGTGTTGTATCGAACTCCACGGAAGGGTCTTACATCTACCAACGCTCCGTGCCTCCTGTCGTTGCAGTAAATTTCCCCCCAAACAGGAGAGGGTCAGGGTTGAGGGCGAAATCTCGCTGTGAGACTGACCCTTGGAAACCTCCGCGTGAGTTTCAGCGTGGTTCTCCAGTTGGATCCAGAAGATTCCGTCGCCGTACACGCCATTTCCGGCAACCGATTATAGGGGCGGAATCGGCCGTTTTACGTGTGATTACCGTTATTTGACGGAGCCGGGACGCCTCGATGCGGGAACGAATTGCCATCTGGAGTTGGAGATACCAGATTGAATCCATACCCTGCACGCATTTCCTGGGTCAAAACCCGCCTAACCACTCCCATTACGTTGTTCCCCGGCGAGCCCTGAACTGGAATTAGGTCCGGGCATAAAATGATCGCCATGACCTCAAACTCCGCCGCGAAGCGGGCTGCCGAGCTGCGCGACACACTGAACCGGGCCAACCGGTTGTATTACATTGAGCAGGCGCCCGAGATATCCGACGCCCGATGGGACATCATGCTTCGGGAGCTACAAACGCTTGAAGCCGAGCACCCGGAACTGCTGGCGGCTGATTCGCCAACCCAGCGCGTCGGCGCGCCTCCCTCCGAGGGGTTTGAAGAGGTGGTCCACGCGTCTCCGATGCTATCGCTCGGCAATGTGTTTGACCGGGAGGAACTTGAGGCGTGGCACCGGCGTGTGAGCGAGTACGTCGAAGTCGAGCGGTTCGACATGAGCTGCGAGTTGAAGATCGACGGTCTGGCGGTCGCGCTGCGGTACGAGAACGGTGTGCTGGTGCAAGCGGCGACGCGCGGCGACGGGGTTCGTGGCGAGGACGTAACGACGAACATCCGGACGATCAAGTCAATACCCCTGCGGCTGGCGGGCGATGACGCCCCGGAGGCGCTGGAGGTCCGGGGTGAAGTGTTCTTCCCGATCTCCGCGTTTGAACAGTTCAACGCCGAACGCGCGGAACAGGGCCTTCAAACATACGCGAACCCGCGCAACTCGGCCTCGGGATCCCTGCGACAGCTTGATTCGGCTGAGACGGCGACACGGCCTCTTGAGGCGTTTATCTACTCGATTTCAGGCTCGGGCTCGGGTGCCGGTCTGCCCGGGACGCAATCCGGCGTTCTTGAAGCGCTGAACCGCTGGGGATTCAAGACCAACAAGTGGTCCCACCTGGCCACGGATCTCCATAGCGTGGCCGAGGCGTTCGAGGCCGCGGGCCGGAGCCGGTCGGGTCTGGATTACGGCATCGATGGACTCGTTATCAAGGTGGACGATCTGGCGTTGCAGGAGCGTCTGGGGAGCGTGGGGCGCGATCCACGCTGGGCCACGGCTTGGAAGTTCCCCGCAGAGCAAGTGACGACGGTCCTCAAAGAAATTGCCATCAACATCGGACGGACCGGGAGTTTGACTCCGTACGCCATTCTGGAGCCGGTCTCTGTTGGCGGCGTGACGGTGAGCCAGGCGACGCTGCATAACGCCGACGTGATCGCCGAGAAGGACATCCGGGGGGGCGATCTTGTGATCGTCCAGCGCGCCGGCGATGTCATCCCACAGATCGTCGGCCCTGCGCCAGAGAACAAGCGCAGCCTGGACTCGAAGCCGTTCGAGATGCCCGCCCGATGCCCGGCCTGCGACAGCGCGGTTGTGCCGGACGACGAGGACGTGGTGATCCGCTGCGTGAGCGGAGCCTGCCCGACACAGACGGTCCGCCTCCTGGAGCACTTCGCGTCACGCGGCGCTATGGACATCGAGGGGCTCGGTGAGAAGCTGGTTTCGGTGCTCTACCAACAAAAGTTTGTGGCCGATGTGTCCAATATCTTCGACCTGGCTGACCGACGCGAAGACCTGATCGCCATCGAACGCATGGGTGAGATCAGCGTCGACAACCTCCTGAAGGCCATCGACGGCGCTAAAACCCAGTCCCTTGCGCGGCTCATCACGGGCCTCGGGATCCCACACCTCGGTTCGGAAAACGCGGAGCTGATGGCCGATTACTTCCGTTCGCTTGGTGCCCTGATCGGTGCATCCCTGCGGGCCAACATATGGCGTCACATACCGGTCGAAACTGGGGAACAGACCGAACTGGTCAAGAGCTTGATCGGCATTGAGGGAATCGGCCCAGCCATCGCCGAAAGCACCCAAGACTGGCTTCAGCTTTACTCAAACTTGAGGATACTGAGAAACCTTGAGGCCCGCGGTGTGCAGCCGCCGCCGATCGCGGAGCGGCCGGAAGGAGAAGATTCTTTCACCGGGCTGCGGTTTGTCGTGACCGGCCGGCTGGTAACCCTGTCGCGGCGAGAAGCGCAGGCCAAGATCAAGGAGCTTGGCGGGGCCGTGTCGTCTTCCGTCTCCAGAAAGACGAACTACGTAGTCGTCGGTGCAGATCCGGGGTCGAAATACGACTCCGCAATCCGCCTGAAGATCCCGGTCCTGGAGGAGGATCAGTTCCTCAAATTTCTGGCCGGGGAAGCGCCAGAAGTCTCGGGCGATGCGACACCAGGTCAAGGATCCGGCACCACCGAATCTCAGACAACTCTGTTCGATTGACCAGCCTGTCCGTTAGCGAGTGACCCAACCAATCGGCCTAGATGACGCGGAGGAAGAATAATGACAACCCTGCCAAGTCCGGCGCGATCCACAACCGGGTGGGCCGGCGCATTCGCTGAAGACCCCAGCGCCATCCCGGTCGATATCTATCTGAGCGGAGTTCGGTATCCCGGCGAGCCGGTTGTCACGGGGTTCTGGAACGTCCGTTGGGGAGGTCCGCCCGGTGGCGACGCCATGTTCAGGATCGTGTTCCTCGGACCATCGGGCCCGGTGCCCCGGGACGAGATCGACGACGAAAGGGTCGTGGTGGTTGCGCCCAATGGGACCATGTCGCCGGACCTTCGCCCCGTTGCGAAAGAGGCCGCAGCGTTGCGCGAAACCCGGGCCGGGTATGCGATATCGTCAGATTCGGCACCAAGCAACGTGGCGGTGAGGGAGGCCCTGGCCGGCAGACAACCGGAACGGTTGACGGGGCTGCTCAGGTTGCGGGAGGCCGCAGATCTGTCCGCACTTCCGGACCATTTGGGCGGTGAAGTAATCGATCTCCTACATGAATTTTTCGTGGCATCTGAAGCAGAGGAATAACGATTGGTCCTCAAGAGGTTTCTCGACCCGTTTCGGCTCCTGCGGAGTGAAGAGCGGAAGCGTCTCGAAGACGCGAATTCACGCAAGCCGCTGATCGTAATCGGCCTCGCAAACCCCGGGGCGAAGTACCGCGGCACGCGCCACAACGTCGGCGCGATGTGCGTGGATGAGCTGGCCCGTCGCGCTGGCGCGCGTTTGGAAAACAAGGTGCGCGACACGGAGCTGGCGGAGACGGAAATCGGGGGCGCACCGGCGATCATCGTTCGGCCGATTACCTTTGTGAACGAGAGCGGTAAGTCGGTCCGTAACGTCCTGCGCAAGTTCAACGCCGAGCCCGACCGATTATTGCTGATCGTGGATGATATGGACCTGAAAATCGGCAGGCTGCGGCTGCGGGTCGGGGGAAGCTCGGGCGGCCACAACGGCCTCAAGTCGGTGCGGCAAGTGACGGGCACGGACGAGTTTCCTCGAATGCGCATCGGGGTGGGACGACCCCCGGCGGGCAGCGATCCCATCCAGCACGTGCTCGGACGGTTCCACCCCGATGAGCGTGCGCTGATAGAAGCCGCTGTCAGCCGGGCGGCCGACGCCGTTGAGGCGATTCAGCGCGAGGGGCTTGATCGGGCGATGGAGACGTTCAACCGACTAGCGTGAGCGGTTCGGGGGGTTGAGAACACTGAGGTTGGCGAAAGGTCCGTTGTGCGAAAACGCTTTTTGCTCATTACCTGGGGTTCTGGGAGGATGGACGTGGGTGTATTGCCATACGTCCGTACGGAGTTTTCGTAATTGCGACCGTACTTGCTCGACACGTCCTTCTGTCATCCTGGGCCGAGGCGAAGGATCTCCCGACCAGAACCCCACTACACCGATGTGCCGCGATCCGTCACACCAGTAGCACGGGTCGATTGGTATCAACCCGAGGGCGGATAGCCAGCCGCCCCTACGGTGTTGCGGTTGTAGCCATGGTTGCACCATCCGGTTTTTCGACACGACTCATCAACCAGTGCGGCCGGCGCTACCCGATCATGTCGAAACCGGTGTAGGGTCGCAGCACGTCAGGGACGGACACGGTGCCGTCCGCCTGCTGGTAGTTCTCCAGGATTGCGATGACGATACGTGGCAGCGCCAGCCCGGAGCCGTTTAGCGAGTGCACGAATCCCGGCCCGCCACCGTCCTCAGGCCGATAGCGCGTGTTGGAACGTCGGCCCTGGAAGTCGGTGCAGTCCGAAAGAGAACTGACCTCCAGCCACTCCTGCGATCCCGGCGCCCACACCTCAAGGTCAAACGTCTGCGCGGACTGGAAACTGATGTCTCCCGTCGCGAGCGCCAGCAATCGCCAGGGCAGCCCGAGACGCTCACACAGGTCGATCGCGTCGTCGATCATCGATTCCAGCACGCCCTGGGAGTATTTCGGATCAACGAACTGGAACATCTCCACTTTTTCGAACTGGCGCACGCGCTTGATGCCGCGCGTGTCCCGCCCGGCTGAGGAGCGCTCCCTGCGGAAGCAAGGCGTGTGAGCGACGTACTTGAGGGGCAGCATTCCCGGCTCGATGATCTCCCCGGCGTGCAGGTAGTTCAGCGTCACTTCTGCGGTCGGGATCAGCCAGAGATCGTCCTCATCATCGTGGAACATCGTGTCGGCGAACTTCGGCAGATTTCCGGAGGCGGTCATCGCATCGGACCGAATCATGAACGGCGGCGCTATCTCCGTGTACTCGTGCTCGCGCGTGTGCACATCCAGCATCCAGTCGGCCAGCGCCCTCTGAAGCGCGGCGCCCTTGTCCTTCAGGACGTAGAAGCGTGCGCCCGCCATATTGGCCCCGGCGGCCAGATCAAAGATCCCCGTCCGCTCGGCGAAATCCCAATTCGGCTCGACCTCAAAGTCCCGTTCTTCCGGAGCAGTCCCTTCCCGGACGACCACGTTCGATTCCTCGTCCGCGCCCACCGGCACCGCGTCCTTTGGCAGGTTGGGCAGCACGATCAAAAGTTCGCGCAGTTTGCCCTGAATTTCCTCCTGGTCAGCCTCGATGGTTTTAATAAGCTCACCGACGGATCGCATCTCAGCGATCTGCTCCGGCGTGGGCTTGCCGCCCCGGCTCACAGCATTGCGTTTCGCACGCAACTCGTCGCCCTCGTGGACCAGCGCTCTGCGCTGTGTGTCAAGCTGGATAATCTCTTCGATCGGCGGGTCTTCACCCCGATCGAAGAGTTTCTGTCGGACGAACTCGGGGTCGTTGACTATCTGTTCTATTGAAAGCATTTCAGTCTCTGGGGATCGGGGTGTCCAAAATCGGATTCAAGAAGCGGGGTTCGGAGGCGCTCCACTAATCCCGTAGCTGGGGATAGAGGATGACCTCCCTGATAGACCGCTCGCCCGATATCAACATGGCGAGCCGGTCGATCCCCAACCCGAGTCCCCCGGTCGGCGGCATGCCGTGCTCCACCGCCACAAGGAAGTCCTCGTCAAGCCGGTCCATCTCGTCATCGTCGTGCTCCCGGCGGAGGCGCTCCTGGTCCTCGAACCGCTGTCGCTGGTCGATCGGATCGTTCAGCTCCGTGAAGGCGTTACACAGCTCGTGCCCGCCAACGAAGCTTTCAAAGCGCTCGACGATGCCGTTCAGCCCAGGCTTGCGCTTGGCGAGCGGCGACATCTCGACCGGGTAGTCGACCAGAAATGCCGGTTGCATGATAGCCGGCTCGACGTGGTCCGAGATGACCTTGTCCAGCAGGCGGCCCCAGTTGGCGCCCGGTTCGACGTGGATGTTGCGGTCCCGCATGGCCTGTGAAAGCAACTCGATGTCATCGACTTCTACAAAGTCGATTCCCGAGCGCTTTTTGACTTCTTCGCGCAGGTCCAGGCGTGGCCAGGGCGGCGTCAAATCTATTGGCTCTCCGCCCTCTTCAGCCGCCGGGACGATCATTGAGCCGGTGACATCTTGAGCGATTGTCGAGACCATCTGCTCGACCATTTCCATGACGTCGTTGTAGTCGGCGTATGCCTCGTAACTCTCGATAGTCGTGAACTCCGGGTTGTGGTCCTGGTCAAACCCCTCGTTCCGAAAGATACGACCGATCTCGCACACCTTGTCGAAGCCGCCAACGATCAGTTTCTTGAGGTGAAGCTCGGTGGCGATTCTCAGGTAAAGGTCCCGATCAAGGGCGTTGTGATGAGTGCCGAACGGACGTGCGGAAGCGCCCGCCGGCACGGTAACCAGCATCGGCGTTTCCACCTCTATGAACCCGCGGTCGTGCATGAACCTCCGCATCGAAGCGACGATGTCCGCCCGCATCCGGGCGAGCTCCCGGGAACGATCGTTTGAGATCAGGTCCAGATAGCGCTGGCGGAAGCGCTTTTCGATATCCGTCAGTCCGCCCCACTTGTCCGGCAGTGGGCGGATCGCTTTGGTCAGAACCGTGAGGGACTGAACCTCAATGCTCGGCTCTCCGCGACGCGTCCGGAATACTGGACCTTGCGCGCCGATGATGTCGCCCAGATCAAGATCGTCCAGCAGCGTGTAACCGTCGCCTAGCACGTCCTGTCGCAGGTGAAGTTGTATCGTTCCGGCGGCATCTTGCAGGTCAATGAACGCCGCCTTGCCCATCCCACGCCGCGCCATCATTCGGCCGGCGAGAATCAGGGGATCAGACTTCGCTCCCTCACCCTGCTCCGACTCCACGACATCAAGGGTCGCCCGGGCAGACGCGCTGTTCGAGGTCGGCTTGAACCGCGCCGGGTAGGGGTCGACGCCCCTCTCCCGGAGACGCTGGAGTTTGTCTATGCGCGCTTGGATGAGGCGCGCTTCTGACACGGGCTGGTCGGTTGCTTCTTCTGGACCGGGCATGCGGGGCGGGCCTCCGCGGCGTTTTTAGTTCGCCACGCTTACGCGTACAGGGGCAACAGCCCCCTCGCTGGGTCGGAATCGGATCATTATCACACGGCGGCATGTCAGTTTTGCGAGCGGTTATCTGCCCGTGAGTAGTCAATATCTGTCGGCTGGCGTTCGTTCTATAGGTCATCTTGAACTTGATTCACGATCCGGTGATCCCCAGGATGACGCGCGATTCACCACAACGGTTCTATGTGTTGAACGCGAAGTGGACTTCTCCCTCACCCCGACCCTCTCCCAGTGGGGAAGGGTCGGGGTGAGGGCGGATACCAATCGGGCCCCCACGGAATTCTTTCGAATTTCGTCCGTGCCCGTGGTTCCCGGTTCTTCGAGGGCCTCAGGACGCGGTTTGTCGGATGACACCGTTCGTCTGACGGTACGTGCGTACTGACAATTCAGCTGCGAGTGGAGCAAGTCGCCAAACACGCTGGCGTGTAAATTCGGCCAAACGCGCATCACGCTTACGTAGCGCCGGGGGCCGTCACATTTCCATAATCGGGTTTCCGTCACATGAGACGGGCGCATTCCTTTTGTCGATCGTTCAATCGCCAACACCCCGGAGGTTCCCATGAGGATCGGCGGTGGAAGCGCTGGTGGACGAAGGGTCGGTAGACGGCGGCAACCGCGTCGAGGAGAGGCTGGACTACGTCCTACCTCGTCACGGGTTCGGCTGGCCATCTTCTCCATGCTCGGGCCGGGGGGCCTGAGCGGGTTGAGTGTGCTTGATCTTTACGCCGGAACGGGTGCGATGGGATTGGAGGCGCTCAGTAGGGACGCCGACTCGGCGGTTTTCGTGGAGTTAAACGAAAGGCGCTGCCGGGAGATAACGAAGGCCGCAAAGGAGCTTGGTTTCGCAGAGATTTCGACGGTGAGGCGAGGGCGGTGTGAACGGGTCAGCGCAACGCTGACATGCCGTTTCGACATCGTCTTCATCGACCCGCCATATGCGTACGACCCGTTTTCGGAGGTGATCGGCAACCTGGATGAGACGGATGTCCTCAACCCGGGAGCCACCATCTTTGCGGAGCACTCGACGAGTACGGAACTAGAGGATATGTACGGCAGGCTGAAGAGAACGGACAGTCGGCGTTACGGAGACACAGCGATTTCAACGTACCACCTGCTGGAGATATAAAAGCGAGGCCCGATGAGGCGCCTCAAATCACCGGGTACTTGAGGGAACAGGAACATAGCGAACAACGAAGTCAAAGCGCTTTACGCTGGGACGTTTGACCCGGTCACCGACGGCCACCTGGATATCATCCGGCGGTCTGCCGAGTTATTTGCCGAAGTGGTAGTCGGGGTATACGACACCCCACAAAAGTCGTTGATGTTCACCACGGATGAGCGCGTAAACATGTTTCGGCGTGCGCTGGCCGACCTCCCGCAGGTGGAGATCTCTGCGTACACCGGTCTCACGGTGAGCTATGCGTCAAAGATAGGCGCACACGTCCTGGTGAGGGGGCTTCGGATCGGCGCCGATTACGAATACGAACGTGAGATGGCGTTGATGAACCGGGCTATGCAGCCGGATGTTGAGACGGTCTGTTTGATGAGCAGTCTTGAGCAGCAGTTCATTAGCTCCAGCCGGATAAAAGAAATCGCAAGACTGGGGGCGGAAATAGGTTCCTTCGTACCCTCCCACGTGTCGGCGGCCGTTGTCGCCCGCATAGGTGACCAGAACCAGTAGGAACTAACACAGCAAGGCCGGTGAACGGCTGCAGCGACCGGGAGCGCAAAAGCGAATCCGGCGGGGCAAACAGGGGGCTCAAATGTCTTTAGAACAACACCTGGACACACTCGAATCTCTCGTCGCAAGCGGTCGCGTACCGGCCACTTCCCGGACACTGATCAACCTCAAAGCGTTCAACGAGGCTATCGGACAGATCCGCGCCGAGTTGCCTGAGGAGTTGAACGAATCTCAGGCGATCATTCGCCAGAAGGAAAGCGTGATCAAGACGGCCGAAATCGAGGCCCGCCGGATTCGGGCATACGCCGATGAAGAGGCGACGACCATCCGAGAGACGGCGGAAGAAAAGGCGACCATCGCGATCGACAACGCATCCGAAAAGGCCGCCAAGATGGTCCAGCAGACGGAAGTCACCGCTGAGGCGGCACGCAAGGCGTCGGAGATCATCGCAGAGGCAGAGGCGCGCGCCGTGAGTATCATCGAGGCCGCGGATTCCAGTGCGGCCCAGAAGACCGAAGCCACCGAAAACCGGGTCGGCATGATGATGATCGATGCCGAAACGGACGCTGGCAGCCGGCGTGACGGCGCAGATGAGTACGCCAGTGAAGTCCTGTTTAACCTTGAACAGCACGTCTCCGGCGTTCTCGGCAAAGTCCGAGCCGGGCTGGACCTGCTTGAGGCACGGTCTCCGTCAGACACCACATCGGTCCACTAACACCACTAGGAAAATCAAACTAGGTGATCACACCCGGGCCGTTATCGGTCCGGGTGTTTCGCGCGGGCCGCCCGTGGCTCCTCTAGGTTGAATCGAAAACTTCACGTGAAAGTACGGACGGCGGCAGGTTACCGTCTTCTTTAATCTCAAACGACCGGACATCCAAGTGCAGGGGATTCTAATCGGTGAGTTGTGGAGGCACACGGCCAGATAACAACGTTAGCGCTGGCAAGGCGGCATCATCGAGCCGCGTGTCTCCTCCCGAGATCCCGACCGACGACATCGCACTCGCGACAATGGTTGATCTGATCCCCACTCCCGCATCCATATGCCGAAATTCGGACCGGTGGGTGCTACATCACAACGCGCTGGTTGGGCCCGCGTTGGGTTTCAAGGGCGGGGCGTTCGCCGGAGATGTGGCGAAGGAAGTACAAAACGATTCGGTCTCATAGCCCTCTGGGCTACAGGCCGCCGGCGCCAGAAACATTCATACCAGCCTGCCCAAAGGTGGTTGAGCTAACATAATCCCTGGTATCGCGTCAGGGGGCAGGTTAGCGACACTGCGGCCTGAATATTAAACTTGGTTCGGCGGTGCAGGTTCTCGGTGGCGCTCGGCTTCGCCGGGTGATGCGGAGACCGCTCCCACCGCCGGTCGGTTAGCGGCCAACCGGCGCCCTGGGGCGAATGGCCGGGGCTGGTACCTGCAGGACGCGATCTTTACCCCCCCCGTATCTCTTGAGCAGGGATCCGGGAGGGTTGCGCCCAAACTCGGCACAGGCGGTCGTTCGTATCGGGCAAACCAGCTCTACTTGCTAGAATGGCCTGCGTACCGGGACAGGACGGGGCTCATGCCCATGCCCGGGTGCGTTACGGGTCGTGATCTTCCGGCCCCGATCACCTCCTTGAGACGCTTCAAGGACTTCCCAACGGGCATTCCAGGAAAACAGATTTGACGACCACTCGCAGCCGACAAGAACGCGATTCGGCAACGACGATCGACAGGGACCGTTACGATCCTGCAGCCATCGAAACCAAATGGCAGGAACGGTGGGAGCGTGAAGGCGTTCACCGGACGCCGGATCATGTCCCAGGCAAGGACAACTGGTACGCGCTTGTCATGTTCCCGTACCCGTCCGGGGACGTGCACATCGGCCACTGGTACCAGTACGCCGGAGCCGACGCACACGCCCGCTTCAAGCGGATGCAGGGCTACAACGTGTTGCACCCGATGGGGTTCGACTCTTTCGGGCTGCCGGCGGAGAACGCGGCGATAGCCTCAAACGTTCACCCGCGCATCTACACAGAGACCAACATCGACAACATGCGGCGGCAGTTCCGGGCCATGGGCACCAGTTACGACTGGGACCGGGAGCTGACGACGCACACCCCGGACTACTACCGCTGGAACCAGTTCCTGTTCCTGCGGTTTTACGAAGCCGGCCTGGCCTACCAGTCACGCGGATTCGCCAACTGGTGCGAAAGCTGCCAGACCACCGTCGCCAATGAGCAGGTACTGGACGGGGCCTGCGAGCGCTGCGGTACGGTCATCGTCCGGCGTGAGATGGACCAGTGGTTCTTCCGCATCACGGCCTACGCAGATGAGCTCCTTCAGATGGACGACATCGACTGGCCGAACAAGATCAAGGTCATGCAGAACAACTGGATCGGCCGGTCCCAGGGTGTCGATTTCCAGTTCGATATTTCCGAATACGGCCTCGCGGAGAGCAGTCTGACCACGTTCACCACACGCATCGACACAGTGTACGGCGTGACCTTTGTAGTGCTCGCTCCCGAGCATCCGCTGGTTGAGGGCCTGACGCAGCCGGAACAGCGAAAAACGGTGCGCGAGTACATAGACCAGGCGGCGCGCACTTCTGAGATAGAGCGGACGTCCACCGAACGCGAAAAGACGGGGGTGCGTACGGGTGCCTTCGCGATCAACCCGTTGAACGGGGAGCGCGTGCCGATACTGGTCGGAGACTATGTTCTGGCGACCTATGGCACCGGCGCCGTGATGGGCGTGCCGGCCCACGACGAGCGAGACTTTGTGTTCGCAAAGAAGTACGGCCTTGAGATAAGGGTCGTGATCGCCCCGGATGGCTGGGACGGTTCAGACCTGGAAGAGGCGTACCTGGCGCCGGGAACGCAGATCAATTCGGCGGAGTTCGACGGACTCCCGAGCCGAGACGGCATCGAGAAGATCACAGACAAGATCGAGGCGGATGACATCGGAGCCCGCCGAATCACTTATCGCATGCGTGACTGGCAGTTCTCACGGCAACGCTACTGGGGCACGCCGATCCCGATCATCCACTGCGATAGCTGCGGAACGGTGCCCGTGCCCGTAACAGATCTTCCGGTACGCCTGCCGGATGAGGCGCAGTTCAAACCAACAGGGCGTTCTCCGCTGGCCGATGACCCTGACTTCATAAACGCAGCGTGCCCGCATTGCGGCGAACCAGCCAGGCGTGAAACGGACACGATGGACACATTCGTCGATTCGTCCTGGTACCACCTGCGTTTCGCCAGCCCGCAGGAGGCAGAAGCGCCCTTCGAGCCCCAGGCCGTGAAGTCGTGGCTGCCCGTGCACCAGTACATGGGCGGCGCGGAACACGCCGTGATGCACTTGCTGTACGCACGCTTCTTCACCAAGGCCCTGCGTGATCTCAAGATGGTCGACTTCGGCGAGCCTTATTCAAGGCTGTTCAACCAGGGACTGTTGATCAAAGATCACGCCAAGATCTCCAAGCGCTCCAACCCCCTCGCGCCGGACCCGCTCGTGGATCGATACGGCGCCGACACGATACGTTGTTACCTGATGTTCCTGGGCCCGTGGGACCAGGGCGGCGACTGGAGCGACGACGGCCTCGCCGGGATCACACGGTGGTTGAACCGTGTGTGGGACCTGGCGAGCCGGGATCCTTCCGGCCTGCTCTCGAACGGATCCGGAGATTCCGACGCGGATCGTGAGCTTCTCAGGATGTCCCACAAGACAACGCGCCGGGTGGTGGGGGACTTCGAGCGATTCAAGTTCAACACCACAATAGCGGCGCTGATGGAACTCGTCGGTGAAATGAACCGCCGATGGGAAAGTGGATCCATATCCGCTGCGGTCTGGTCTGACACCGTCGAGCGCATACTTTTGCTGACGGCCCCACTCGCTCCACACATAGCGGAAGAACTGTGGGAACGAACGGGCCACACGTTCAGCATCCACAATGTGTCGCTCCCGGGCTGGAACGATGAGCTTGCGACGGATGAAGTGATTACGGTGGTGGTGCAGATCAACGGCAAGGTACGGGACCGACTCCAGCTCTCGGTTGATGTCACAGAGGAAGAGGCGTTTGAGGCGGCGTTCGCATCTGAGCGGGTGAAGGCGTACACGGGCGATAGTGAGATCGTTCGCCGGATCTACATTCCGGGGAAGCTCGTCAACTTCGTCATTCGATAAGCTGGCGCGCCCGGATGGAAACGGTTCCGGCGATGGAACGGCCTAGCGATTGGGGACCCAGATGAAGTTCAACCCGATGACCCTGCTCCCGTGGGTGGCGCTCATGGTCGTCGGGGTGTTCCTGGCAGGGGCCCAGCTTGGCGATGGCTTGATCGTACAGCGCCCTGAAGCCCGTCTCCCGCTGTTTCTCGGCGGCGCAGTCATAGCGATGATCGGGCTTTTGAAGACCATCGCAGTCGCTACCGATCTTGATCCACGTGGCGATGGCGAAAAAGAGCCCCGGGAATGAGGATCGTTCCGAAACGGCCCGGTATGTATCCCTTTAAAGGCCCAAGCTTGTCCGTATGGAGCGCACGCTCCCGGGGAGTATGCTTGGAGTGACGTGATGCGCCCGATACCCGCATTTCTTTCAATCGTGCGACCGGGCGAACGTGTAAACCGGCCAGGAGCATCCAGCTGAGGGCACTAAACGCCGCTACCGAAATGAGCGGACGAACACGCCAGATCGTGATCGTACTCATTCACACCGTTCTCATGACGGTGTCTTTCTGGGCCGCGTTCGCCATCCGACTCGACTTCGATGTCGACCGGATTCCAAGCGAGATTTTCTGGGAGTCGCTCCCGATCCTGCTGGCGGTGAGGCTCGCGTCGCTTGCCGGGTTCAGACTTTTCAGAGGAATGTGGCGTTACGTCGCCATCCCGGACCTGGTCCAGATCCTCAAAGCGACGATAATCAGCTCCATCGCCTTCACCCTCCTCCAGATCTGGCTGTTTGGACTGATTGGCTTCCCGCGCAGCGTCTTCCTCATCGATTTTGCCGGCAATATACTCCTCCTTTCGGGGATCAGGCTGGTCGTCAGGATCCTTCGTGAAAAGTCGATGCCGGGCGGAACTTCGCGCGTCGCCAGCGGGAGGCTCCTCATCATCGGGGCGGGCGACGCCGGCGCATCACTTTGCTCCCAGGCCTTCAGCACAAACTCGTTCCAGTACACGCCGGTGGTGTTTGCCGACGACGATCGCAGGAAAATAGGGCAGACCATCATCGGCGTGCCTGTCGCCGGTCGTGTATCGGAGATAGCGTCGCTGGTCGGGCGCTACAACGTCGATATCGCCGTGATAGCCATCCCTTCCGCAAGTTCGTCGCGCAAGCGCGCTATCGTCGAGATCTGCCGGGAGGTCGGGGTTGAGTGCAAGATACTTCCGGCCACTGCCGACCTTGTTGACGGGACGGTCAGCATCTCTGAGATCCGGGAAGTTGACATCGTCGACCTTCTTGGACGCCCCCAAGCCGCCCTGGATCTGGAGCTAACTCGTGGTTCGATCAGGGGCAGGAAAGTGATGGTGACCGGGGCCGCCGGATCGGTCGGCTCCGAGCTGGCCCGCCAGATCGCGACGCTCCAACCGAGCCTGCTATTGCTGGTGGATCGCGATGAGAACGAGCTCGTCTACTTCGAGGCCGAGCTCAAGCCGGTTATCCACCCCGGTACGGAGTTGATCGTCCGGATAATGGACATCAACGATCAGCCCGCGTTGCTTCGGTTGATGAAAGAGTGCTACCCAGACACCGTGTTCCACGCCGCCGCCCATAAACACGTTAACTTGATGGAAGACGCGCCCTCGCAAGCGATCGCCAACAACATCGGCGGAACGCTCTCAGTCGCCCGCTGCGCCATCAAGGTTGGCGCGGACAACTTCCTCCTTATCTCCACCGACAAGGCCGTTAACCCGACCAGCGTCATGGGCGCAACCAAACGAATTGCGGAGCTCGTCATCAGGGAGCTCGACCGTACGTCCAGCACCCGGTTCATCGCCGTCCGCTTCGGCAACGTGCTCGGCTCGAACGCCAGCGTCGTTCCGATATTCCGTCAACAGATAAAGAGCGGCGGTCCGGTGACGGTCACCGATCCCGAGGTGGTGCGCTACTTTATGAGCGGGCAAGAGGCGGTGGCGCTGATCCTGCAGGCGGCCGCCGTCGGCAAGGGAGGAGAAGTCTACCTCCTCGAGATGGGCGACCCGATCAAGATCGTGACACTTGCCGAGACTCTGATCACACTCTCAGGCCTGACGCCCGGTGAGGACATAGAGATCGTTTACACCGGCCTCAAGCCCGGCGAGAAGTTGAGCGAAGAGTTGAGCTTTACGGGCGAGGACGTTACCGACACCGGCCTAGACAAGCTATGGATGCTGAACGAGAACCACGCAGACATCCAGAACGTGGACGGTAATGTTGAAGCGGCGGACCGACTTCTTGCTGAGCTGCCGGATCTGGGAGAGATCGCAGCACGCGACCGCATCGGCGAAATTCTTCCCAGCTACCAGTCGGCGGGAACGTTTGATACGCCCGCCACATCCAAGTCGATTCAACCCGATGTCTCGAACGCCACCGCAGCACAGCCACAGATACAGGGCACGGGCGATTTGTCAGGAAACTGATCGGAAACCGACGCCGAAGGAACAAAAAAGAGGCGGCCCGGTAGGCCACCTCTTCCCATCGAAATACCGGCTTCAGGCGGGCCTATTTGACGGCCCGCACGGAGATGCTTCTCACGCTGTCCGTCCAGGCTCCTTCATCACCTGACGACGTCGGGACGTTTGTCACGACGTCGATTTCGGTGAATCCGGCGGCGGCCATCTGCCCCAAGTAGACGTCCTGGAGCTGTGCGCCGGCGATACATCCTGTCCAACTGACGACGTCTGCCTGAACCTCTAGAGGCAGCTCTTCCGTGACGACGATGTCTGACACGTAAAGCCTCCCGCCGTCGCGCAGCACGCGGAACGCTTCGGCAAACACGGCACTCTTGTCCGCGGCCAGGTTGATGACGCAGTTGGAGATGATGGCGTCAACGGTGTTATCCGGCTCCGGCAGCGTTTCGATCTGCGCAAGTTTGAACACCACGTTATCTGCACCGAGCGTGGCGGCGTTTTTCTGGGCCAGGTCGATCATGGCCGGCGTCATGTCTATGCCGATGACGTGGCCGGTTGGCCCAACCTCTTTTGCCGCAAGGAAACAGTCGATCCCGCCGCCCGATCCCAGGTCAAGGACGGTCTCGCCTTCCTTCAACTCCCCGATCGCTGTCGGGTTACCGCAACCGGCTGCCGCGGCAGCCGCGGCGTCCGTAACGGAAGCGATCTCGTCGGCCGAATACAGCCGTTCAGCGTTGGGAGAGCAGCAGACTTCGTCCGCAGGCCCGCAACATGCGCCGCCGTCGTCCGGTATCACCTGCAACCCGCGCTCCGCCACCAGGGTGTATCGCTGCTGTATGACACTTCTGAGGTTGATCGGATCCTCTGAGAGAAGTCCCGGCATTTCAGGGCGGTTTTTGCTGTTGCATTCGGTCATCTTCTATTCCTCTTGTTACACCGAGGCCCGAAATTCGGATTGGTCTGTAAGTTTCTCGTCCTTCATCGGCGTCGGCTCGAGGACACCGGCGCTGGTCACACACTGTTGCAGCCAGGGCAGCATCTTCGCCCAGGCCCGGGCGGCGGCGGCGTAAGCGGCTTGCCCCTTCGGAGTGAGGCTGCAAACCTTGCGGTCACGCGTCCCGCTGGAGTCAACGTCGCAGGCGATGTACCCGCCCCCAAGAAGGATCTTGAGCGTGGGATAGATCATGGCGTCCGTCGGCTCCGCGCCCGGGCAGCACTGGCCTATCGAGCGGCGCAGCTCGTAACCGTGCTGTGGCCGGTCACTGAGGGAGGCGAGCAGGAAGAACCGCGAAACGCTTTTGCGGTTCAACATGTCCCAGTATTTCTCGTCCGTCAGGTCGCTGCCTGTTTTCTCCGGAGCAGTTGCCATCGCAATGTTCCTTATATATCGCATGCGCTATGTATAACTTACTTATATATAGCGCACGGTCAACCCGTTCCGGATCCCGCCCGATCGACGTTCGGGCGGGATCATTTGGCCCGCACGGCTATAATCCGGGCATCCTTGGACCCTCCGCTTTGCCGACAGTGCCGTCGCCGGTGAGTTGCAAGGACCGCACAATGACCCAGTCCACTTTTTCGTACAACGACCGCCCTCTCCTGCTCGTGGTAGATGGCCACGCCATGGTCTACCGGGCATTCTTCTCCATCCCGGAGCGGCTCAGCACGTCCACCGGACAGGACACTAGGGGCGCGTACGGTTTCCTGACAACGTTCCTAAAGGTCGTGCGCGACCACAATCCGACCCACGCCGCCGTGGCGTTCGATACCAGCGCTCCCACCTTCCGGGACGATCGATATCCGGAGTACAAGGCGGGCCGGCCGCCCATGCCTCCCGAGCTGCGTCAGCAGTTTCCGCTCGTAAAGCGGATCCTGGATTCGTTCAAGATCCCGTATTACGAGAAGGATGGTTGGGAGGCTGACGACCTGATCGGGACCATGAGCCGACTCGCCACGGAAGCCGATATGAACACGCTGGTCGTGACCGGCGACCGGGACGAGCTCCAGCTTGTGTCCGACACCGTGAACGTCCTGATGTACAGCGGGTACGGCAACACGAAGGTGTACGGGATCAACGAGTTTAGAGAGCGTTACGCCGGTCTGATGCCGGAGTCGCTGCCGGACGTGAAGGCGCTGCAAGGCGATCCGTCGGACAACATCCCGGGCGTCCCGGGGGTCGGAGAGAAAGCCGCTTTTGCAGTGCTCAACGGGCGCGACCGTCTGGAGCAGGTGTACGAGGACCTCGACGCCATCGAGGCGATGCCAACGGCCGAGTTGCGGGGAGCGAAGCGCGTCCGAAGGCTCCTTGAGGAGAATAGGGACATCGCCTTTGAGGGTCGGTGGCTGACGACGATCGCCCGGGATGCGCCGATGGAACTTGAGATGGAAGACGCGCTTTTCGGGAAGTACGACCGCGAAAACGTGGTGGAAACGCTGCTGGACCTGGAGTTCAGGTCGGTCCTGAGGCAGGTTCCGGATCCGGCGATTCTGGAGGCGACGGGCGCGGATTCCGCGAGCCCGGTTTCGGATGCTGGATCGCCGGCGGCGGGACAGCAGCTCGGCCTCGGGTTTGGTGGAGAGACCCCGTCCGCACAAGGGTCTAACGAGGCCTCGCTTCCCGCAACCACGGGAGACTCGGTGGACGTGGAGTACAACACTGTCACCAGCATGTCCGATCTTGAGGCGCTGGTCGAGGAGCTCTCGACGCCGGAGGGTTTCGCCTTCGACACGGAGACATCGGGCGTGAACCCGATGAATGCCGACCTGGTGGGCGTTTCGTTTTCAAACGCCGAGGGCCGGGCGTGGTACGTGCCGTTAGGTCACTTCCCGCCGCCGCGGGTCGACGAAGCCGGCGAGGAACTCCCGGCTCAAGAGCAGATCCCGTTGGCGCAGGCGCTGGACGCGATGCGCCCCCTGTTCGCGAACTCGGACATCCCCAAGACCGCCCACAACACCAACTTCGATGTGATGGTGCTGAACCATGCCGGGCTCGAGGTGAGTGGTGTCGATTTCGACACCATGATCGCGGCCGCACTAACCGGCAGGCGGCAGATCGGGCTGAAGCAGCTCGCGCTGGACTTTTACCAGGTGGAGATGACGCCCATCACGGCGTTGATCGGCACCGGACGCAAGCAAATCACAATGGCGTCCGTTCCGGTCGATCAGGCTTCGCCGTACGCTGCTGCAGACGCCGATTTCACGTGGCGCCTGAAACGGGACTTGAGCCCGAAGTTGGACACGGACGAGGTCCGCCCGGTCTTCGAAGACATCGAGATGCCGCTACTCCCGGTGATCGTCCGCATGCAGCAAAAGGGCGCGATGGTCGATACCGGCCAACTCGACCGCTTTTCTGAGGAGCTGGCTGTGGAGCTGGACCGCCTCAAGGCGGACACGAGCAACCTGCTGGGCGGTACGGAGATCAACATGAACTCCAGCCAGCAACTAGCGACGGTGCTGTTCGACGAGTACGACGTCCCCAAGACGCGCCGCACGAAGACAGGCTACTCGATGGACGCGGCGACGCTTGAGGGGCTGATGGACCAGGAGGACCTGAACCCCAACGCCTTCGAGTTGATCAAGAACGTGCTGCGATTCCGGGAGCTCGGCAAGCTGAAGTCGACCTATGTCGACGCCCTGCCCCGTCTCGTGGTGCAGAACACCGGGCGCGTCCACACCAGTTTCAACCAGGTCGGATCGGCCACCGGACGGCTGTCCAGTTCGGACCCGAATGTGCAGAACATCCCGGTACGCACGGAGCTCGGGCGGCGGGTCCGGCAGGCATTCAAGGCGGACGGCGAAAACGGCTGGACTCTGCTCTCCGCCGACTACTCGCAGATCGAGTTACGCATCCTCGCCCACCTGTCGCAGGAGCCAGCACTGTTGTCGGCGTTCCGCAACGGTGAGGACATCCACTCGGCCACGGCCACGGCGATGTACGGGGAGGACTCGGACGACCCGGCAAGCAACCGTCGAATCGCAAAGATTCTGAACTTTGGGGTGATCTACGGGCTGGGACCGGTCGGTGTGGCGCGACAGACGGACCTGACCCGGGCGCAGGGGGCCGATTTCATCACGATGTACTTCACAAAGTACCCGGGATTGAAGGACTACCTTGAGGGCGTGAAGGACAGCGCCCGCGAGAAGGGCTATGTGAAGACGATCACGGGACGGCGACGGCGCTTGCCGGATATCCGCACCGGGAGCCAGATGGCGCGGGCGGCTTCGGAGCGGATGGCGGTGAATATGCCGATCCAGGGAACGTCCGCCGACATCATCAAAATCGCGATGGTCAATATCGACCGCGAGATTCAGGTGCGCGGCCTCAAGTCACGCATGATCATCCAGGTGCACGATGAGCTGATCTTCGAAGTGGCGCCGGGCGAGCTGATGGAGGTCCAGGCGCTGGTGTCGGAGCTGATGCCGTCGGCGATGGAGCTGTCGGTGCCGCTTGAAGTGGAGATCAAGACGGGCCCGACCTGGGGCGATATGGATTAGGCCTATAAGGCTGTTGTGAGGTAGATGGGGGATATATCTCTATGCCCCCCTCTCGCACCTAATCCCCCATGGGACTCCTAGCCATTAGGTTCTATCACTTACAGCTAATCATCTAGAAGAAGCTATTGGGCTAGCAGGTCAGAACTCACCTCTTGCGCGTCAGGCGTGCCGCCCGAGAGGAACGATCGGGGCGCTATTGATGCCGTCACTGACCTCTTCCCCTACCAGAACGAGGCGCAGACCCGGTTGTAGCGGCGTCATTCCGTAGAACGTTTGTCCGTGCTCGGGCATTTCTCCCATGCCCAGGTCGCTATAAGCACATCGAGACTTGCATCGAATGTCGCGTAGAGGATCACTAGGCTCGTCGTCAAGGCACACCGTCCGATCCCTGACCACCAAGGTTACGGCTGAAACCTCTCATCACCATCGTGTCGTTAACGGTCGATTTTCGACAGTTCGATCATCGTCTCTGGGCGGTGAGGATCATATGAATCGGCCGTATTCGCACATGAGCGTGGAGTGAATTTTTGTCGTCACCAGGGATTTTCCGACGGCCTGGCGAAGGAATTTCGCGTCAGGACTGGCGTCGAGACCCGGTCCATGTAGTGAAATTCGGTAGCCGGACATCCCCGGTGAGTGGTTTTGGACCGTTAGAATTTGAACCTGACTTGGAGGGGTGGCCGAGCGGTTTAAGGCGCCTGTCTTGAAAACAGGTTTACCGGCAACGGTAACGCAGGTTCGAATCCTGTCCCCTCCGCCAGTTGAAAGTTAATCCGGCTCCGGCGGCATTTCTGCTCCCGGGGTCGGTTCGCGTTCAACGGCAACGGCTATCGCGCCGAGACGGCCCGCTGGTTTGAGCGCCTGAGGAAGTCGCAACGCCTTCAGGGTCCGGTCAATCGTGTCCGATGCGTGGAATCAGGGGCCGGGCACACATCTAACGCCAGGTTCGGGTATGGTCTGCGGCGGTGGCCAGCGTTTTAGTGTGTCCGCCCTCACCCGCAACACGAATCCCGTGCAAGCTCGCCTTTTAACAACGGCGTGCGCCGACAATCCGCAGACCCGAAGGAATCACCACGTATGGAAACCACCACGCTCGGCAAAACAGGACTCCAAATTAGCCGTCTCGGAATCGGACTGTCAGAGATCGGTTCGATCCTCTCCGATGCCGATGCAAAAACGGCTTCTGATGTCTTGAATACGGCACTGGATCAGGGCATCAACTTTTTGGACACGGCCGCCTGTTACGGCCTGTCTGAGGACTTCATCGGACGGTCGATTCCCAACCGCCGGGACGAGTATGTGCTGGCATCAAAGGCCGGACACCACCTGCCCCGCAACGAGGGCGAAGACTGGACCTACGAGCTAGTCACGGAGTCGATCGAGCGCAGTTTGAGGCTCATGAATACCGACCATCTCGACCTGATCCAGCTTCACTCTTGTGTCGTCGAGGTGCTTGAGAAGGGCGACGTTATACTGGCCATCCAGGACGCCAAGCAAGCTGGCAAAGTGAACCACATTGGCTACTCAGGCGACAACGAAAACGCCGAATGGGCGGTCGATAGCGGACTGTTCGAGACCCTGCAAACGAGCTATAGCCTGGTGGATCAGAGGGCGCGGGAGAATCTGTTCCCGGGCGTGGTTGGACAGGGGATGGGGCTGATTATCAAGCGGCCGATAGGGAATGCCGTCTGGGGGCGGGCGACCGATCCGAACCCGTATCACCACATGCCCACTTCTTACACCGAGGAGTACTTTCGGCGGGCCGGCGTGATGGCGGGTTTGGGCGCTGTGGAAGACGCTCCGGAGTCGGCGATCGAGCTGGCTATGGGCTTCACGTTGACCCGGGCCGAGGTATCGACGGTGATCGTGGGCACGCTGAACCCGGCGCACCTAGCGTCGAACGTTGAGATGATCGGCGACGGGCTTTCGATCTCCGGGGCTGCGGTAACCGATCTGGAGCGGCGGTATGACGCGGTTGGCGGCGACTGGGAGCAGCAAGGCTAGCGATTGCCAGCGAGGCCATTCGGTTTGAGGGTCCCGTTTTCGGGTCATCACAAGCGTAGCCGAGGGTCCTTTAACGGCACGGGCGTTGAGTCGGAACAAACAGATTACGCACGAACAGACTTCTCCCTCACCCTGGCTCTCTCCCGCTAGGAGAGGGGACACAGTAAAGCGAAGGGTCGGAATGCCTGATCGGCTCAAGATTGGCGTGCTGGGCGCCGGCGCGGCGGCGCGGTGGTACTACCTCCCGGCGACGCAACACTGGGACGACCGTCTGCAACTGACGGCCGTGTGCGATGTTAATGAGGCGCGCGCGCGACAGTTCGCCGATCAGTACGGCGGCACCGGGTACGGCGATTACGAAGCGATGCTGCGCGATCCGGAGGTCGACGCCGTTGCCGTGCTGACGCCGCACCGGTTTCACTCGGAGCAGGTGATCGGGGCGCTCCAGGCCGGCAAGCATGTACTGGTTGAGAAGCCGATGACGGAGGGCTTCGACGATGCCCTGAAGGTGTGCGAGTTGGCGGAGGCGAACGGGCTTTACGTCTCGTGCGCGCCGCCCAACATGCTTCATCCGGGACAGCGCCGCCTGATGGAGATAGTCTCGAAGGGCGTTATCGGAAAGATTAACCTGATTAAGATGAGCCAGAATTCGATGGGACCTGGATCACGCCTAGGGGCTCCAACAGATTTCTCATGGTTCTACCAGTCGGGCGCGGGCGGGATGTCCAGCATGGCCGGATACGGGCTGGTTCGGCTGACGGGGCTATTAGGTGGCGTGAAGTCGTTGGCCGCGATGGCGACGACCTCCATCCCGGAGCGGGTAATGCGTGACGGACCGGCCGCCGGCAAGCGGGTCGCCGTTGATGTGCCGGACAACAACGTGATCGTGTTCGACATCGGGGACAACACGCTAGGCACGATGGACACCGGGTACGTGGCGATGAGCTCCGAGGCGCCGATGATGTCGCTGTTCGGCACCGACGGCACGATCGAGGTGTACGGCGGCGACCAGGTGCTGCGCATTCGTTTGTACCGGGACGACTGGAAGACGGACGTGGGCGGATGGCAGGACGTTGATATTCCCGGGCTGGACACCCGCTGGGCGCTGCACCCGGCGACATTGCTGTCGCTGGCGGACGCCGTGCTGGACGGAAAGCCACTGCTGAACGGCCCGCGGCAGCTTTCGCACGTGATCGAGTTCATCGAGAAAGTGTGGAGGTCCGCCGAAAGCGGTCAGCGCGTGGATATGACAAGCGATTACACTCCGCCATCATGGGACGCTCTGCCCGTGGAGGTCCGAGACGATAAGTTCGGGCTGGCTTGAGCATCCTTAATACACGAACCTACTTCTCCCTCACCCCAACCCTCTCCCACTGGGAGAGGGGATTACTAACCCCGGAAATATCCAGGAGTCCACATGCCGGAGAATCGAATTTTCGCCGCCAACCGTGCCGGTAAGAAGGCGCATCTGCTCCAGTTCCATCACCCGTCAACGGAGCTGATTGAACTCGCAGCGATGGCAGGGATGGACGGCGTCGACCTGGACGGCGAGCACGGCCACTTCACACTGACGGAAATCGATGCGATCTGCCGGCAGGCGAACGCTTACGGCATGACGGTCACGGCGCGCGTCCCGGCTATCGACGGTTCCGTGATCAACGGCTATCTGGCGCGCGGTGTGCAGGGCATCACAGGACCGCACATGGAGTCGGCGGAACAGGCGCGCCTACTTGTGGACACCTGCCTCTTCCTGCCGGAGGGAGCCCGATCATGGGGTCCGGCGCGCGGCAACGTGTACGGCCACTACGACGCAATCTCAGACCTTCATGGCGGGAACACGGAGTTCCTGGCGAACGCAAACGCCAACATGTTGGTGGTAGCCCAGATCGAATCCCGCCTGGGCGTCGAGAAGGTCGACGAGATCCTGTCCGTTGAAGGGATCGACTGCGTCACCTTCGGCCCGAACGACCTTTCGGCTTCGCTGGGCTACCCCGGGCAGCCGGGCCACCCTGACGTGGTCGACGCGCACCGGCATATCACGAAGCGCGTGCGAGCGCATGGCAAACGGTTGCTGTCGGACCGCATGACGACGATCCGGGCGACGACGATTGTGCTGGACGCGGTGCGGGCGCACATGGCGGATCATGGCGACGACCCGTCCGGCGAGGGCGCTTAAGGCGGCCGGCAAAACACCATAGGGCGAATGTCTAGGCCCCCCTTGGGTCGAGACCGATCGACCCTCACGACCGTTGAAGGAACAGATTGGATGGCCGATATCGGCCACTATTTGGTGCAGCCCGGGAAATTCCTCACGCGCCGGCTTCGGAATGACAGAGTGGGCGTTTCGGTTACGAAAGAAATGCACATGATTGAACCCGCGCCCTTATGACCTTTGATCACCTGCATCGGACCGGGTTTGGAGGTACGCCGATTAACGCGCCGTCGCTGGATGACACCCGTGCCGCAGCGCGGCGGATAAAAGACGTGGCCGTGCGTCCGCCACTGATTCCGCGACGGTCCTATTCAGGCGCGCAACCAGACATCCTGCTCAAGCCCGAGACGCTCCAACCGGTGACTTCGTTCAAGATTCGCGGGGCGTACAACTGGGCGGCTTCGCTCACGGACGAGCAACGGTCCCGGGGGCTGTCCACAGTCAGCGCAGGCAACACGGCGCAGGCGTTGGCGTACGCCGCAATACTGGTGGGAGCGCACTCCCGCAGCCGGCTTCCGGAAACGACGCCGAGGGTCAAGATCAAAGCGATAGAGGCTTACGGCATGGAACCGATCTTGATGCCGGGCGATGAGCTTTTCGACTGGATGCTTTCGGCGGGCTGGAAGGATGAGCCTTATACATACCTTCATCCGTGGATCGAGCCACTGATGGTGGCCGGGAGCGCCACCGTGGGGTTGGAGATTCACGAGGACTTCCCGGACGTAGACACGGTTTTTGTCTCTGTGGGCGGTGGCGGGCTGATCTGCGGTGTCGGCAGTGCGCTCAAGGCGCTGAACCCGCACGTGCGGATCGTGGCGGTCCAACCGCAGGCATGCGCGCCGTTATCGGCAAGCGTGGCGGCAGGCGGGCCTGTCTGGATCGATCCACAACCGACGTTGTGTGATGGTCTGGGAGTACCGCTTGTAACCGACGAGATGTGGCCGTTGTTGCGCTCCGTGGTGGACGATACGGTGACGGTTTCCGAGGAACAGGTCGCAAACGCCATCAGGCGCCTTGCGGTGGACAACAAGCTGGTGGTTGAGGGCGCGGGTGCGGCCTCGCTTGCTGCGGCTCTCGCGACACCAGTGAGCCGACGAGGCCGGTCCGTCTGTATCCTCAGCGGCGGCAGTATCGACAGCGACAAGCTGGCGGCGATAGTTGGTGGTTCGTAATGGCAGATACCGAGCGTGATCCTATCGTGATTCGCGCCACGGCGTCGGATCGGGTACGGGTCAAATATTTCTGGGAGGACACGGAACGTACCGACATCACCTTCGTCTCACATGAGCAGGACGCGCTCGTGGCCAAAAGGGAGCCGATCCCGTTCCGGATCGAATTCAAGGCGGACCGAGGTTCGCCCCTACGTGCACTCGGACTACCACCAGATCTTGCCGCCGACCTCGGACTCGATCTCTTTGAAGGTCTTGGTCCAGAGCTGCGTGGACATGTACTTCCAACCGCCGTCCGGCAGGAGAGCCACTATGTTAGCCTCGCCCTCCCCACGATCCGGAATCGAGATCGTGCCGTCGCCTATCTTCTCGGCCATCTTACGGGCGCATGCAATTGCCGCGCCTGACGAGATGCCGGCGAAGATGCCGCACTGCTGCATCAACTGCTGGGTCCAGAAGAACGAGTCTTCGCTCTCGACGAGAATTCGTGCGTCCAGCTGATCCAGGTCCAGTATCTCCGGGATGAAGCCGTGCTCGATGGAGCGCAGTCCCTGGATCACGTCGTCGGGCGGGGGCGCTACTGCCACGATCTTGACATCCGGGTTGTGCAGCCTGAGCGCCTTGCCGTTGCCCATGAGCGTGCCGCCAGTGCCGAGTCCGCCGACGAAGATATCCACGTCCGGCAGGTCACGAATAATCTCGGGACCGGTGGTCTCGAAGTGCGCCCGCGAGTTCGCTTCGTTGCCGTACTGGTATGGAAAGTAGTAGTCCGGGTTGTCGGACGCGATCTGCCTGGCGACGATGATCGCCTCGTTAGTACCCTTGTCGGCGTCCGAGAAGATGATCTCGGCGCCGTACGCCCGTAGAAGGTCGATGCGTTCCTGCGTCACACCGGCGGGCATTACGACCTTCAAGTCGTAGCCACGCGCCCGGGAGATCATCGCCAGCGACACGCCGGTGTTGCCGGATGTAGGTTCGATGATGGTGTCGCCCGGCTTCAAGAGGCCGTCGCGCTCGGCGGCCTCGATCATGAACTTTGCGACGCGGTCTTTTACCGAACCCGATGGATTCGATCCTTCAAGCTTAGCGTGGATCCGAACGCCCTCGACGGGGCTGAGGGCGGAGACGTCCACGAGCGGTGTATCGCCGATAGCGTCCACGATGTCCCGCTTGAGCATGTTCGGGACGGGTTTGACTCTGAGGCTCACGCGCGCATCCGTTTACTTAGCCAAATATTACTGAAAGGGAAGAGTTATCAATACTAAGGATATTCGACCGTCGGCTATCGCTGGCCGAATGGGCCGATCGACCGACTTCGGCAAACGAAAAAGGGGACGAAGTGAGAGTTCCACTCCGCCCCCGATGTCCGTCTTATTAATCGGCGGTTACCGGCTCTTCGACGGGCTCAACCAGCGGGATGTTGACTCCGCAGAAGGCGTCGTAGTCGATGAGCTCGGTGACGGTCGGGTTGGTTCCGCAAAGCGGGCAGTCGGGGTTGTGGCGAACCTTGAGCACGCGGAACTCCATCGACAGCGCGTCGATGATGAGCAGTCGTCCGGTCAGTGGTTCACCGATCCCAAGAAGAACTTTGATCACTTCGGTCGCCTGAATGGTGCCGATCATTCCCGGCAGCGCGCCCAGCACACCGGCCTCTGCACAGCTCGGAACCTCGCCCGGGGGCGGGGGCTCTGGGAAGATGCAGCGGTAGCAACCGTTCCCCGGGATGTAGGTGCTGGCCTGGCCGTCGAACAACAGGATGCTGCCGTCCACGAGTGGCTTGCTCGACAGGAAGGATGCGTCGTTCACCAGGTATCGAGTTTGGAAGTTGTCGGCGCCGTTAACGATCACGTCGTACTGCGGAATGATGTCCATCGCGTTCATTGACGTGATGGGCTCTTCGTGGAGGACGACTTCGAGACCCGGGTTGTAGGCCTGCAGCGTCTCTTTCGCCGATTCGACCTTGGGCTGGCCGATGTCCTTCTCCTGGTGCAAGAGCTGTCGTTGCAGGTTGGATAGATCGACCACGTCGAAATCGACGAGCCCGATCTTGCCCACTCCGGCGACAGCCAGGTACATCGCGACAGGGGAGCCAAGGCCGCCCGCGCCGACGATCAGCACGCTGGAGCCGAGCAGCTTGCGCTGACCGGCGCTTCCCACGTCCGGCATGATGATGTGTCGGCTGTAACGCTGGACCTGGCCCGGCGTCATTGTTTTGACTTCTTTCATCCGATAATCAGCCTCGTCGTTTCGTTTACCGTGCTATTCGGTGCGACCAGTCGTGTCGCAATTGGTCCCGATCGATTTCAATTTAATCCAGTGGTTGCCCGTTCCCGAAGATTAGATTCAGACGGGACAGTCCAGATGCATTCCGAACGAAATCTGCAACCGCGAGTGTAGTCCGGTGGCAGCGATAGTGAAAAGGGCGGGACTCTGGCCGGGCGCCGGTGCGCCCGTATTTAGACCCCGGACCAGACCATCTCACGTTGCTCGGCAACGAGATCGGACACCCGGGTCTCCCTCAGGCGTTCCAGCAGCACCCGTTCCACATCACTCCAGAGCTCACGCTGCGAGCAAGCCCTGGAGAGCGTACAGTCCTCCGGCGAATCGACGCAGTCCAATGGAGCGAGGGACCGGTCGAAGCTCATGAAGACGTCCGCCACGGTGATCTCTTTTGCAGGCCGGGTGAGCATGTACCCTCCGGCGGGTCCGCGGCGTGATTCAAGCATACCGCTGACCTGAAGTTCGCCCAGCACGTGGTGGAGGTATGCCTCCGGAATTTTCTGTTGCTCGGCGATCTCGCTGGCGGAGACGGGGACGGGCGTGGTGGTCTGTGCGAGGTGCATCAACACCCGCAGACCGTAATCCACTTTCATAGGAACTAGCACGGCGGCGTCCAATGCCGGGCTTCGGCACTTGCGTTGTCTGGCGATCAACAAGTTTTACGATCCGACCATCCAAACGTAACGCAAGTATACAGGAGGTATCGGTGCTCACCTAAAAGAATGGGACCCGGCGATGTTTACGGGGACGAATCCGCCTCGAGACGTGAAGACGGGGTCCGCCTCGTGTTACGATCTAGCGCTGCGCCTACGTGCGCGAATCCTTTTTCGAACCATCTGGTAATCCGCAACCCTAGACCCGCGTTCGGGCGTGCCCAGACCGTGGCTGAAGTAAATCGAGATATGGCAAGCGATAACGTCTCCCTCTCCGTTGAACCGCGTGAAGTGACCGGCAAAAAGGTCCGGGCGCTCCGACGCTCCGGGATCACTCCGATCCACCTTTACGGCGGGAGCGGCGACTCTCTCACTTTGCAGGCCGAGACCCAGGCGCTACGTTCCGCCGTAAACACAGCCGGGCGTGGTCAGCCGATCGCGATCGAGGTAGACGGGGGTGAGAAGGCGCTGACTTTCGTCCGAGAGATCGCCCAGCACCCCGTTTCCGGTGAACTCCAGCACGTCGACTTTATCCGTGTGGACGCCAACGAACGGGTATCGGCCGAGGTCACGCTCACGATGGTCGGCGAAGCGCCAGCCACAAGAGGCGGCGGCGGCCAGTTCCTGCGCGGCATCCGTACCGTTACTGTCAGCGTTCTCCCGCTGGAAGTGCCGGACGAGATCGAGGTCTCGATCGAGGGACTCGAAAACATCGGGGACAACATCCGGGTCGAGGATCTCATCCTGCCGGACGGCGTGGAGGCGATCAGCTCGCCCGACCAGGTTGTCGCCCGTATCGCCATGACCCGCACCGCTGCCGTTGAGGTCGGTGAGGGCATGGAGGTCGAAGAAGGCGCTGAGGGTGAAGAGGGTGAAGAAGGCGCTGAGGGCGAAGCAGAAGGCACCGAGAGCGAAGAGTAGACCGCCGGGAACAAGGTCTTTATTCTGGGCGTCGGACGCTCTGCCCGGTCCTTTTTCAGGGAGGAGGGGCGGCCGTGCTGTTTTCGCCAGTAATACGTCGGGCGATCCTTCGGGAGCCTCAGGGCGCCGCCCGCCCGTGGGCGGTCGCTATCCGCCCCTACGGTGCATTCGTTTGCTGGACCGGTTTTCCGGTCACAAGATCCATCTCACACCTTTCAAATGCTTGGCGGAATCTTAACCACGTGTTCAAACGTAATAGCCCGACCACCATGCACGAAAATACGACGACGGGCGCCGTGGAAAAGTGTCCACCGCAGCTTTTGCGCCCGACCCAACTCCCCAACGTAATCCGTTCGTATAACTGTTTGTGATCGGTTGGTGCCTGGGGGCGGAGTGCAGGATCTCTCGCATGGCGACGAGGGAAAGCCTCGCTTTTCTCGCTTCGTCCGTTACGCAACACGCGTAAAGAGTGATTTCACGTCCACGGCCGCCAGCCGGTCCTCCTGAACGAACTTCACCTTACTTGGACCAATTGGTTACCCTCAGGATCTTCACAGTTTCCGGACATCTGGTAGCTATATTGATTAATCTCCAATGGGAACGCCCGGGCCTCCGGCACTCCGTCGACGGGCAGATCCCAACCCACTCCCGATGTTCCGGACTAGTAGCGACCCAGAAAGGCAGTCGACTCAATGTCGCTGAACGTGAATCTGGCATCCCGGTTACACGCCGTGCTCATGGGCCGCAAAACCATGGTGGGCTGGGCCAGAGTGCTCGTGCTCATGGCCGCCATCGCGTGCAGCAACGCGGTCGACGACAACGTCGCGACCGATGTCGCGATTTCGGCCCCTGCCACGGCGGGTTCAAGTGCAAGCCCGGAGACGGGTCAGCCCGTCGTCGCGTCCGAAGACGATGTCGGCGACGACGTCATAGGCGACATCCCTTCTGAAACTTCCGGGTCTTCTGGCGACATTCAGGAGTCCGACCTAGCGCAGACCCTCAGCGCGAACGAGATCGTAACGGCGTTTGAGTCCGTGATCAACCGCGTGTTCGCCGAGTCCCTCGAATCGGTCGTGGAAATAACCGTCACCACGGTGACCGGCGGGGCGAGCGGCAGCGGGTTTGTTTGGGACGACCAGAATCACATCGTCACCAACCAGCATGTGATCGCAAACGCCCAAGGTGTTGAGGTGTCTTTCTCCGACGGGCGCGCCTACTCCGCTACGGTCATCGGCGAGGATGCCGACGCTGACGTGGCGGTGCTGCTCGTGGACACAGACGACGCGCTGAAGCCGCTCAGTCTCGGCGACAGCAACATGGCGGTGCCGGGACAGATCGCCATTGCCATCGGAAACCCGTTTGGCGAAGAATTCACGCTGACCCAGGGGATTGTGAGCGCTGTCGGCAGGAGCATCCGCAGCGGCAACCAGGGCTTCACAACGCCGGATGTCATCCAGACGGACGCGGCGGTCAACCCGGGCAATTCCGGTGGACCGCTGCTCAACAGACTCGGCGAGGTGATCGGCATGAACGCCCAAATACGCAGCGACAGTCGTCAGAACTCAGGCGTCGGGTTTGCCGTGCCGATCAACATCGCGAAACTAGTCGTGCCGGAACTGATCGAGAACGGGGAGTTTTTGTACTCATGGCTCGGCGTATCCGGCCACGACCTGAGCAGAATCCTAGCACTGGGGCTTGATCTGCCGGACGGTACTCAGGGCGCCTACATATCGGCGGTCATCGCAGACGGACCAGCGGAGGCCGCCGGACTGAACGAAGGAACACGAACGATCAGGGTGGAGGGCCAGCCGATCGAGGTCGGGGGCGACACCGTGGTCGGGATCGACGGGACGCCGATCCGCAGCATGGCGGACCTGATCTCCTATCTGACGAGCAACACCCGGCCGGGAGACACAGTGACGTTCGAGATACTGGAAGAAGGGGGCAGCACGGCGGAAAAAGACGTGATCCTGGGTGTTCGCCCGTAGGATTTCGCAACTTCCCCCGCGCGGTTCAACCCGTTGGGACCGCGATCTCCACAGTTGAACCCGACGTCCCTCCCCCCAACCGACTGTCGCGTATGCACGGGCAACGAGCACAAAAACGAACGAGAATCGCCATACACCCAAAACGTACGGCGTTGCGACCGAGTTCAGGGTTGAGTGTGGACGTTGCGCATGGTCACTACTTGGGGGCGAGCGCGTTGGACAACCTTGCCCAAGATTCGTCTCGGAAATTCACTCGCTTATCCTTTCCTCGCCCATAAGCCACCGTCAACTTGTCGCTCGGTGATGTGTGGTGTCGAAATCCACACTTCTGGGTTCCGAAGTACCAACGATCCAACACATAAACACCACCGGAACGCCACACGCAGCGCACTGATATTCCGGTTTGACTGTTGCCCTTCATCCGACGACGACGGCGCGCTCGGCTTCGTGTTCAACATGCACTGGGCGAAGCCTACTGGCCTGCCCGCTCACGGCGATGAAGACGTCGAGCGTGAATCGGAACTTCCTCCGGCCCGCGCGAGGATAGTCGTTTTGCGTTTGTGACGGGCCGCTCCCGGCGTACACTGCTGCCGCCAGCATGATGCACCTGAAGGGAAAACCCGCCATGATCGTCGACGTGCACACGCACCTGCCCACCCACCGCGACGCTGTCCCGGAGTCAGATCGATCCTACGAGAGCGCTATGCGTTCCGGCGACCCGACGTCTAGGACGAACTCGATCGCTGATTACCTGCAGGCCATGGGACCGGTAGACAGGACATTTGCGTTCGGCATCGCTCCGCGTCCGTGGCTAAAGGACCGTGACCTGGTCTTCAAAGCGGGTGATCTCGCGACCGACGACAAGAACCACAACGATGTGGCGGCGGAATTGCACCGGGCTGCGCCCGACAAGGTGATCCCGTTCATGTCGCTCCACCCTATGGACCCGAGGATGAACGACGAGTATGACCGTGCCGTTGGCGACCTGGGTTGCAAAGGAATCAAACTGGGACCGAATTACCAGGATTTCGACCCGGTGGGAGAGGATGCGTTCAAGCTCTACGCCCGGTTGCAGGCGGACCGTCTGCCGATCGTGTTCCACCAGGGTACGTCTCCGATGCGGGACGCGCCGCTGCGCTACGCCCAGCCGCTTGTGATGGACCAGGTGGCCATCGCTTTCCCGGAGTTGAGGATCGTCATGGCGCATCTGGGCCACCCGTGGCAGAACGATTGCCTGACGGTCGTTCGCAAGCATCCGAATGTGTGGGCGGACGTCTCGGCGCAGTTCTACCGTCCCTGGTCTTTCTGGAACGGGATGCAGCTGTTCCACGAGTGGGGTGTGACTGGGAAAATACTTTTCGCATCGGACTGGCCGGTGACGGTCCCGGGGGACAATATCGACGGACTGCGCAACCTCAGCAAGTACGCCACGGACCATCACCTGCCGGTGATACCCGAGGACGAGATCGAGGGGATCATCAACCGGGACGCCCTAGAGATTCTCGGGGTGGGCTAAGTCCGATCATCGATGATCCGAAGTGCAATGGGTGTAGGAGCGGATAGCAATCCGCCCCGGGCGGGCTGCTGCCGGCCCCTACGTGGCGTGACGGCATGATAGTCGTTACCGTGCCGAGTTGCGCGAACATGGTGCGACCCGACGTTAAAGACCTGGCCAACTTGACGGGAGTACCGCTTGGCAGACCGGACAGACGACACAGGAACCAGCTGTGAATATCTCTATTACGGCTGGTACATCGTCGGCGCGATGTTCTTCACCACGGTCCTCATGGCCGGGTTCCGCAACGGCTTCGGCGTGTTCGTCAAAACGTGGGAAGAGGACTTCGGGGCCAGCGTCGGCCTGATCTCCTTCGCAGCGGGCGCTGGCTGGACCGTGAACGGACTGGTTCAGCCCACCTTCGGTCGACTCACCGACGCGTACCGCGCTGGGGGGGGGGTGATCTTCAGCGTGATCGCAGTGGGCCTCGGCACCGGGATCGTCGGTCTTTCGGTAATCGCCTCTGGTTACGTATTTGATGTCCGGGATACGTACGACCCGGCATTCGCAGCCGGGGCGGCGTTCCCGTTCCTGACCGGGCTCGCCAGTTTCGCAATCAGGGAACGAAAGTACTCGGTCCGATACCAGCCTCCGACTCCACTGCCCGCCAGCTCGTCTCCGGTTTCGGCGGGGGCGGCGGCGTCCGACGGGAATTAGGCCGAAGCCATGTGGTTCCCGGTGTCATTTATGGAAACCGTGGCAGAGGCGTATCGACTGTTGCTGCACAACGTGGAGTCCGTCGATCCGACGATGATCGAGTGGGTCAAGCACGAAATCGACGACATTCTGGGCGTTGGTCCGACGGCGATAGTGGTGGTGCTCGGAGCGCTGATGCTGGCATTCCCAATTGGTCTGCTGGTGATGGCGAGGCGCCGCGTGAGGAAGATGCGGGGCGAACGGTCTTAATCGCCCGGCGTGTAGTTGCCGGATGGCGAAGGGCGGAAAATACCTGCGGATCGAACCGTTCTTGTGGTCACGGCCCAGGGGTCGATTGGCATCGGCCCAAGGTTGGGTACCAATCCGCCCATACGGTGATTTGATGGGCACGTCGGTAACCGCGGAACCTAGCGGGGCAAGCGCCGCCCCCACGGGGTTGGTCGCCGGGTCGACGCGCTGTGCTGGTTCAAGCGGATCCTGAATCGAGTTCAGGGTGACATTTGGCGGGCATCCGGGGCCATTTTCTCCCTCACCCCGCTCACTCGCCTATCCCTTCTTCCAGCTGAGCAGCGGCGATAGGCGGTCCAAGATGATGTCTATCTCCTCGAAATCGATGGCATCCATGAAGCGGCGAGCCGGGATGCGCATCGTCGTTCCTGCGATGACGCCGCGCCGGTGGAGGATGGCCTTGTATGCGGCTGCGCCGTAGAGCGATTCAAACGTGATGGCCGGGAGGATCGCCTGGTACATGTCGCGGGCCTCTTCGGTGACGATCTGGTTTCCCTGGTCGTCCGTCCCACCCCGCTCTAACGCGTCCCACACCCCTACGGCGGCGTCGGTTATCTGGCAGCCGGGCATGGTCCCGCATGACCCACGCCGGTACTCGTCCAGAATGTAGCGCCCGCCAACGCCTCCCATGATGCCTTTGCAGGCATCGCCCGCGCCCTTCAACAAAGCCGTGATGACGTGGCCGGGCGGCATGGATTCTTCCTTGAGGTACTGGATAGAGGGCACTTCCTTGAGCAGCCGGATCATGACGCCGTTCGGGATCACCGTCCCGGCGGGCGGCGTGTGGTTCTGGATGAACAGGGGAATCGAGAGCGCCTCGCCGACGGCCCGGTAGTGCTCCTCCATTTGTGCGGCTCCGACAACACGTGGAGGAGGCAGCACCATCACGGAGTCAGCGCCCGACTCTTGAGCCGCCAGAGATCGTGCGATTGCGTGTTGCGGTGACACGCCGGTGGTTCCGGCAACGAAGGGCACGGCGCCGTTCGTCACTTCCACCCCCACGCGAACCACCTCATCCCGCTCGTCATCCGTCAGAGTGAAAAACTCGCTGGCGTTCACCGGCATCACGATGCCGTGCGCGCCCGCCTCGATGCAGAACTCGACACAGCGGCGCAGGCTGTCCCAGTCGATCGACCCGCTCTCATGGAAGGGCGTGACCGGGATGGTGAAAACTCCGCGCCACCGGGCGTCTGCCGTTGTCATGGGCTACTCCGTGTTCGTGCATCGGGCATGGTTCGTGATTCGCATAAGGCCGGGCGGGGTTATTCTGGTGCGCGCTCGGGGGCGTGTCCAGCGTCCAACGGGTGCACCCGGCGCATCAAATCCGCCATCGGCGGTTACAATCCGGCTGCTCGCCACCGTGGCGCAAGCTCACACAAGTTCGCCACGCCCCGACTCACACGAGGAGAACCCCATGTCCGACACGATGCGCGCCGCTCTGGACGACGGCAACGGGATCGTTAGCATCCACCAGAATCCGATGCCGCAGCGGTTCCCCGGATCGGCACTGATCGCTGTAAAGCAGATCGGCATCTGCGGGTCCGACCTCCACATGAACAACGAGCGTTCAAGGCAGCAGACGCTCCCGTCCGGGCACGAGCCAACGGGTGAAGTGGCCGAAGTCCCGGAGTTCGAGGTTCGGATCCGGCCCGGCGATCGCGTGGCGGTTGAGACGATCGGCTCCGGCAAGGCGTGCGAGAAATGCTACTTCTGCCGCACCGGCCAGTACCGGCACTGCATCGACAAGGCCGAGGAGTCCGGAGGCGCGTTCGCCGATTACATGACCCGCACGCCGCTGGGATTGCACAAGCTGGCGGACAACATGTCATGGGAAGAGGGCGCGCTTGTGGAGCCGCTCGCCGTTTCCGTACACGCGGTGCGCTGGGGCGGGATGAAGGGTGGTGATACTGTTGCCGTGGTTGGCTCTGCGACGATCGGGCTGGCGGCAATCGCCGCGGCGCGAGCACAGGGAGCGCGGAAGATTGTGGCCTCCGCCCGGTACCCGCAGCAGAAAGAGATGGCGGAGCGTTGCGGCGCTGACCTCGTAGTAGGAAGCGAGTTAGGTGAGTTGGAGGACGCGGTGCAGTCGTTAACTGACGGGCTCGGCGCCGACGTCACGATAGAGACAGTTGGCGGCAACTCGATGGCGCCGCTTGAGACGGCGTGCGCCGCGGCGCGTTCCCAGGGCACGGTCATCGTGGTTGGCGGGTTCCGTGGCACGCTTCCCTACGCTTTCCTGCCGCCCATGCTCAGCGAGCTGACCTTCAAGTTTTCCTCCTGTTACGGGATCGTTGACGGAAAGCACGACTATGACGTGGCGATCAACATGCTGGCGGACAAGAACACAGGGTTCAACGATATCGTGACCCACACCGTGTCCCTAGACGATATCGAGAAGGGTTTCGATCTGGCGTACGACAAGACCAGCGGCTCGGTCAAAGTCCACGTAACGGTCTAGGTCTTTTCGGGCTTATCAATTCAGGGGCGTGGCGGTGGGATGGCTTGACATATAAGAGCGCCGCCAAGCGCGTTATTGCTGTCTTGTTGTGTTCATGTAGTGCCCACCCGATGGGCCTGACGCTGGCGGGCGTAACCGGGGTTGCGGCGTGCTTCAGCGGCAGCAAAGGGCGACGCCGACTATTCGCAGGCACAGGCTTCGCTGACGATGATCGACGAGGCGTCCGCTTTCTGGGCGTAGGCGAAATCTTTCGAGGGCGAACTCCGCCGTCAGCCCTTCATCGCGCGGGGACGGCCTCCGCCGAATGGGCGGAAGTACTCCGATCCTTCACCAGACCGTCTTTAGCGGACGACCAGTAACCCAGGCGATGCCAGGGACGCCCCCGAAAAGGCGCCCTTTTCGCATCCGAAAGAATCTGTGTTGACTTGTGATGATTTATGGATTTTTCGGGCATCTGAAACATTCTTGAAACACTCGCGGGTTAGGATCGAGTTCGTCCGGACGGAAAACCCGGGTAATTGCAGAATTCACCCATGTGGAGCCGGACGCGGTATGACTGTGGAGGCCGGAGATATATCATTTCGGCTGAAAATCAGGTGGACACGGACCGCCCACTCTCTGAACGGCGGTTATTTGACTGGAGACATGGATGCCCTACAAAGCTGAATACATCTGGATCGACGGCAGTCAGCCGACGGCCAAAATGCGGTCCAAGACCAAGGTTATCGCCGACGGCGAGAAGCCCGGAATCTGGGGTTTTGACGGCTCAAGCACGCAGCAGGCAACGGGTGACAACTCGGACGTCGTTCTCAACCCGGTGCTGGTGCTTCCGGACCCCCTTCGCGGCGGCGACCATGTGCTCGTCATGACCGAGACGCTGCTGACCGACATGACCCCGCACCCCAGCAACACGCGCGCGGCCTGCGCGGCCGCTTCCGAGAAGCACGGCTCCTTCGACACCTGGTTTGGCATCGAGCAGGAGTACACGTTCTTTGACGGCATCAAACCGCTCGGTTGGCCAGACAACGGTTTCCCTGCCCCACAGGGCGGTTACTACTGCGGTGTCGGCGCCGATGAGGTGTTCGGACGCGAGGTCGTTGAAGATCACATGGACGCCTGCATGGAGGCCGGCATTCACATCTCCGGAATCAACGCAGAGGTGATGCCCGGCCAGTGGGAGTTCCAGATCGGCCCGGTAGGTACGCCCCGTGCAGCCGACGAACTGTGGCTGGCACGCTGGCTGCTCTACCGAATCGCCGAAGAGCACGGTATCTCCGCCACGCTGGACCCTAAGCCCATCAGGGGTGACTGGAACGGCGCAGGCGCACACACGAACTTCTCGACCAACGCTATGCGGGAGAGCTACCAGCCCTGCATCGACGCAGCGGAAGCACTCGGCTCAAACGTTGACGAGCACATCGCCAACTACGGCGATCGGATCGAAGAGCGCCTCACCGGAGAGCACGAGACGCAGAGATACGACCAGTTCTCGTACGGTGAGTCAGACCGCGGGGCATCCATCCGGATCCCGTGGCAGGTCGTGAAGGACCAGAAGGGCTACATCGAGGACCGGCGCCCGAACGCCAACTGCGACCCGTACGTCGTGACCCGCCTCATAATCGAGACGGTCTGCGGAGCGGCCAGCAAGTAGGGCCAGTGAGACCTTTACCTGAGGCCTTGAAAGACATACGAGAGCGGCGGCGCCTTAGTGGCGTCGCCGTTTTTGTTTGTGGATTGGTTATTCTGGAACGGGCGTGAACCTCCGGACCGTTCGATGCTCACGTAGGGGCGGCGCTCACACCGCACGAGGGCGTATTGCCATACGCCCCTACATTCCGTTCATGGCCCTATCACCACACCATGTCTTGAGGCTCTCGAAGGCCCGGAACACACAGTTGGACCCAATTGCGGATTGCGATCCGCCCTCGCGCCCTACATCTTCTCCCGACCGGGAGAGGGGATCCCGAGACGCGCCCGGCTCTCGACAACACTGTAGGGGCCGTATCGCAATACGCCCATCCTTGTCCGGGGAGAAACTAACGTCCTCAGGCGATACAATGCGCGGAATTCCACGATTGGGCCGCTCGTAACGGGCGCGAGGCCACAGTCCGGTGCATCGTCGCTTCAAAACTACCCTCAACACCCCCATCCAGAACGACAGGGCAAAACCACTTGAAACTCACCAATCCTGATCTGATCCGGAGCATCACAAGCGAGTGGAAAGGCGAGCGGGATCGCAGCGGTCGGCCGCTCGTGGATTCCGGCATCATCAAGCGCATGGAGGCCGTGACCAGTGAAGAGGCATGGGGCACGCTGCGCCGCAACGGCTACCACCACAACTTCGCAGGCGACTTCCACATCCTGCACCCGGAACGGATCCTCGTCGGACGGGCGGTCACGTGCCGTTTTGTTCCGACACGGCCTGATCTCAACAACGCCATCGAGCGCACCGGGGAGTCCGAGGGACGGATAGGCGGACAGAACTCGTGGGTGATCGATGAACTGGTCGAGGACGATGTGATAGTGGTGGACCTGTTCGGCAAGATATTCGACGGGACATTTGCGGGCGACAATCTGTCCACGGCCATCCGGGTGAGCACGAAGCGCGGCATGGTGATCGATGGCGGGTTGCGGGACACGCAGCGCATTTATGAGATGGAGGGGTTCAACGCCTTCATCCGCGGCATGGATCCGTCCGCCATCAACGACGTCTCGATGCCGGACATCAACGGGGTTATCCGAGTCGGCGTGGCGACCTGCCTTCCGGGCGACGTGGTTCTGGGAACGATGGAGGGCGTGATGTTCATCCCGGCCCACCTTGCGGAAGAGGTCGTAGTTAGCTCGGAAAACGTACGGCTGCGTGACGAGTTCGGGCAGCAGCGGATCGCCGAGGGCGTGTACACGCCGGGCGAGGTGGACCGGGCCTATTCCGAGGAGATGGAGCTCGACTTCGAGGCCTGGTCGGCGAACCGCGAGTCGGCCTGATTCGTTGATCTGATCCGATGCAACTCACCAACAGCGAACTCGTACGTAGTGTCACCTCTGAATGGGACGGTAAGCGTGACGCGCACGGCCGGCCTCTGGTCTCGGACGGCATCCTAGAGCGTATGAAAGCTGTCACCACGGGAGAAGCGTGGGGGGTGTTGCGAAAGCACCACTATCACCACAACTTAGTGGGCGATTTCTTAAACCTCTCCTCTGAACGAAGGCCGGTTTCTCAGGTAATGGTGGGGCGCGCTATCACTTGCCGCTGGGTGCCGATGCGGCCCGATCTGCACGATCCGCTTGTGTCTCTCGGCGAGGACGAGGGGCGCATCGGGTTCCTCAACTCCTGGGTGATCGACGAGATGGTGGACGGCGATGTGCTTGTGGCTGACCTGTTTAGCCGTGTGAATCTGGTTGGCGACAACCTGACGGCGGCGATCGTGGCGAACGTCGGCCGCGGAATGGTGATCGACGGCGGCATACGCGACACTCAACGGATCATCGAGTTCCCGGATTTCGGCGTCTACATTCGCCGCATGCACCCGGAGGCGATCCCGGGCGTTACGATGCCTGACATCAACGGCGTGACGCGCATCAACACCGCGACGTGCATGCCCGGAGACGTGGTGCTCGGGACGATGGAGGGCGTAATCTTCATCCCGCCCCATCTCGCGGAGGAAGTGGTTGTCAGCTCCGAAAACGTTCGACTACGGGACGAGTTCGGGCAGCAACGGATCACCGAGGGCATTTACACACTGGGCGAGGTGGACCGGAAGTTCACGGAAGACATGGAGCGCGACTTCGTTGGTTGGGTTGCGAATCGTAAGTACTGGCTTGAATAGTCTGGAAGGTGAAATACGCCGGCAGTACATGACCGTGGAGGTTGGCCGACGGACGACCCGATCGACCGAGAGGAGCACGAGTGGGCCGACTGGGAACGCCAGACCCAGTCGTTCCGGACGGTGCTGGGTCCACCCCCCGACTGGTACAAGAGCTTTTCGTACCGGTCCGGGGCCGTGACGGAACCGCGGGTGGTGATGTCAGAGTTCGGGCTGGAGCTGGGGGGGACGAGACCGAGGTCCGGGTTGTCGACAGCAACTCTAAGCTACGATTCCTGATGATCCCGCGCCGACCTGAGGGTCTGGACGGCTGGATTGTTGAGGAGTTGGCTGAACTGGTGAACCGCAACAGCATGATCGGCGTGGCGGCCGCGACGGGACCGGGTACGGACTGAAGCTGACACCCTTCGCTTTGCGCGCGATGACGTCGGCCGATGTGCCTAGATGCGCCGAACTGTTTGTTGAGCGGCATCGCGCACGGCGGGAGAACAACCCGCTTTACCCGGAGAATCTGGACACTACGACGGGAGTTGGAGAGCTGATCTCCGGCTGGCTTTCGACCGGCGAGGGGATCATCGCAGAGGCTGACGGGCGGATCATCGGATACCTGACAGGGCGCACCGTGAGCGGCCTTGGTGGCGTCCGGATGTCGTTCATGTGGGAGTGGGCTCACGCCTCCCGGACTGATGCTCCAGACACCCTGTTTGCGGATATGTACACGGCGTGGTGCCGCTTGTCGAGCCAGCCGGAGACGACGCTGCACATGGTGATCGTATTTGCCGATGATGTGGCGACCCATGACTGCCTGGTGCAGACGGGGTTTGGGCGTCACTTGATCAACGGCGGCAGAGCCGTCGGAGCTGCTGAGCCGGTTGAGTCCGGTGTCGCGGCCGACGCTTGACGAGCTGGACGCCGTGAACGCGATGGAGGCGGGGCTTCAGGCACACTTAGACGCGCCGCCGATCTGGCGGCCGAAATCGCCGGATGGCGGACATGTGTACGACAAGACGTGGATCGAGGGGCCATCAAGGGGTCTATTTGTGAGTCGGTCGGGTGGCGGGGGATCACCGGGTTCATGAGCGCAGAAGCGAGCGCGCAGGACCCGAAGTCGCTGATGTCGCCAGCGGTGCCGCACGTCACGGGCGCGTTCCTTAACCCGGAAGCACGGCGGACGGGCGCGTCCAACGCGCTACTGGAGGCGCTGCTAGATTGGATTCACACCTGTGGATGGGAGTCGGCGACGGTGGACTTTGAGACTTCTAATCCTGAAGGCGCCGGTTTCTGGTTAGGACCGGCCGGGTTTGAGCCGCTGCTGTACACGATGGTTCGGCGGCTGGATCCGAGGTACGTCAGTGGGGGTTAGGCGGGGGCAGTTGTACGGGCGCATGGCAATACGCGGCAACGGGTAGGGGCGGATTTGGTATCCGCCCGAGGTCAGGCCGCTGCCCGCCCCTACGAAGGTCGTACGAATTCACTGATTACAGGCGTAGAAGAGTGCTGACCGGGAGATCCTGAATCGAGTTCAGGGTGACATTCTTGGTGTTACGCCCGGATTCTGACGTTCTCGTAGGACCGGCGGGCCGCTGCCCACCCCTACGGCGGGCGGTCTACCCATCACTGATCCAGCGTGTAGGCGCGGATCGCCGGGCTGACCAGCCAGATTATCGCTGTCACGAAGCCGGTGCCGACCACTCCGATCATGAGCGTCGGCTCCGGTCCGAACGCCGCGAGGAGGCCGCCAAACACGATTCCCCCGGCCGGGAAGAAGCCCCAGGCCATCTCGTAGACTCCGAAGACCCGGCCGCGCATGTCGTCGTCGACCCGAGTCTGTACGGCCACGGTTCCGAGGGTGATGTGGACGGCGTTGACCACGCCCGCAACAAACGCCAATGCTACCGAAACGATGAGGATCGTTGAGATGCTGAATCCTCCGATCGCCAATACCGTCAGGGCGTTTGTCACCAGCATCGCAATTCCCGCCCGGCGTACGTTCCCGCGCCATCCCAGCCACAACGCTCCAACTACGGCCCCGACCCCCATCCCAGTGAGCATCGCCCCCTGCTCCACGGATCCTCCGCCGAATATGTCCTTGGCGTACACGGGCGCCAAGTAGATTAAGCCGCCAAGGAATAGTGCGTTGACGGCGGTGAATATCATGACGATCAAGACGACGGTGTCGGTCCGGATCTTGCGCAGGGCGTCCGATATGCCCTCCCAGATCGGCGGTTGCCGTTCTCCGATGTCCTGTCGGGGACGCAGCGTGACAAGCAACAGGGCTGCGATGGCGAAGGACGTCGCGCCCAGCGTGAACGTTCCATCGGCGCCGACCCGGGACAACAGAATTCCGCCTAGGATGGGAGCGGCGATGCGGGAGATGTGGAACGAGGTCTGATCGAACGAAACCGCTCGTACGAGCTGGCTCCGATGCACCAGGTTCGTGATGAAAGCCTGTCGAGCGGTCCAGTCGTTTCCAAGCGCGGCGCCAAACGCCACCCCGGAGGCGACTATATGCCACGGCTCCAGTGCGTCGGCGAACGCGATGGCTGCGAGTACCGACATCGTCACGGCCCCGATGGCCGACCCAGACACGAGCATGACCCGGCGTGGCACGCGATCCGCAAGTACGCCGCCGATGCCGGCGAAGATGAATTGCGGCACTGCGAGAGACACGCCCAACGCCGCGAGCCAGAGCCCGGACCCGGTCATGTCGTAGATCAGGAAGCTGTTCGACATGAACACGAGCATGTGGCCGGTGCTCCACGTGAGCGTGGAGGCGATGAACCTGACGAACTGGCTTTGGCGCAGCACGTGCGGGAGAGTTATCGTTAGAGGCGTGTCCTGGCGTGTCCCGGTGTCACCGGCTTTCTCGGCCATAGCGGCTTATTGTGCGGTGTTGCGGGGTGCGATGCCATCGCCGGGAGAGATGCGTGATCGAGAGTTCGCGAGTCGGCGGTCGATGAGCGAGCGTGCGGTATAGGCGTGTCAAACACGGCGACATGCCACTGAGACGCGACTGCTGTCATCCTAGGCATAATGGCCATCCTGACCTTGATTCAGGATGACATGTGGCGGTTGTGGCGGTTTGGGGGCGTTGTTGACGTGACCGGATTCCCACGTGCGTGGTAATGACGGCTGTTGATGCGCGTGCATCTCTGCCAGCAACTAGGATCCTAGCTTGCAGCCAGTGAAACAAGGAGCAACCGTGGCAAGCACCGACACGAGCCGACCCAACATTCTGTTCATCCTAAGTGACGACCAGGGACCATGGGCGATGAACTGTGCCGGCACGCCCGAGCTACGCACGCCGAACCTGGACCGCTTGGCGGAGACCGGGATCAGGTTTGAGAACTTCTTCTGCGCCTCGCCCGTCTGCTCGCCGGCAAGGGCGTCGATCCTCACGGGCCAGATGCCGTCGCAACACGGTGTGCAGGACTTCTTGAGGGCCGGAAACTCGGTGAACCTGCCGGGCGATGGGAAGACGGTCCAGTACCTGGAGGGTCGCACCACCTACACCGAAATCCTGTCCGACAACGGCTACACCTGCGGCCTGAGCGGCAAGTGGCACCTGGGCGATTCAGCGACCCCTCAGACGGGGTTCGAGTACTGGAACGTGCATGCCACGGGGGCGGGCAATTACTACAACGCTCCAATGTTCCGGAACGGCGAGTTGTACACGGCAGACGGCTACTTCAGCGATGTCATTACGGACAACGCTATGGGGTTTATGGAGTCTCAGCTTGGCGTCGAGAACCCGTTCTCGCTGAACGTCCATTTCACCGCTCCCCACGCTCCCTGGGGACCGGAGCAGCACCCTTCCGAGCTGTACGACGACTACTTCCAGAACTGCGCCTTTGAGTCGGTGCGCTGGGACCCGGTACACCCGAATCACCTCGCGAAAGAAGGTTCATCCGGGAGCGTCGGATCAACCGAAGAGGAGCGACGCCAGTTGCTGAGCGGCTACTTTGCCGCGATCAGCGGGATGGACAGCAATATCGGCCGGTTGATCGACTGGCTGGAGGCCAACGGTCTGCGGGAGAACACGCTGATCGTGTTCACCGCCGACAACGGAATGAACATGGGGCATCACGGCATATGGGGTAAAGGGAACGGAACTTATCCGCCAAACATGTACGACACGGCGGTGAAGGTGCCAACGCTGATGTCTCGGCCCGGTCACGTGCCGCAGGACGTTGTGGAAACGGGGTTGCTGAGTCACTACGACTTCATGCCGACGCTGCTGGAGTACGCGGGGCTGAATGGCACCGGCCCCGGATCCGGGTCCAGAGAGCGTCCGGGGGTCAGTTTTGTGCCAGTTCTGGAAGGCGAATTAATGGGTGCGGACCGGCCGGTGGTGGTGGTGGACGAGTACGGACCTACTCGGATGATCCGGACCGATTCGCTGAAGTATGTGCACCGGTATCCGGACGGTCCGTTTGAGTTGTATCACCTTGTCGGAGACCCTAATGAGACGACAAATGAGATCGACAATCCGGCGTTTGCTTCATCTATCGCGCTGATGCGAGGCCAGTTGCAGGAGTGGTTTGATCGGTACACAGAACCTGATCGTGATGGCCGGAAGCAGATGGTGAAGGGCCGAGGGCAGCTTGGTCTGGTTGGAGTGCCGGACGCGTTTGCGCAGGACGTGGTGTTTTTGCGGGATACGTAGGGTGTGCCGGCGATCAGTGGGATTGCGGGAAGACGCGCTGGCGCAGTGTCCTTCTGCCGAAGGGCCCCCTCACCCCAGCCCTCTCCCGATTGGGAGAGGGGGCACGGCTACCCGTTCGGCTTGATCACCAGCTTGACGCCTTTGCCTTCGCCGGAGTCGATGATGGCCTGCGGGACGTCTCTTAGCTCGTAGCGGCCGGTGATTACACCGTCCAAATTTAACTTCGCCAGTTCGCCCGGAGTGCGTGCGAACACGTCTCCGCGGCCGAAGCCTGACTGTAGGGTGACTTCCCGATACTGCATGTCGTAGAGGTCGACCGGTAGCGGCGCACCCGCCGGGGCGACGCCGATCATGAGCACCTGGCCCCTCGGACGTACCAGCTCGACGCATTTGGCGACCAGGTCCGCCCTGCCAACAGCCTCGGCGGCGATATCCAGTCCTCTGCCGTTTGTGAGATCAGCGATGAAATCTTCGACGCTTGACTCCGCCGGGTCGTGCAGTACATCGATGCCGAGCTGGGTCGCGAATTCACGCCTGTAACTCACGGGTTCGGATATTGCGACGGTCCGCATTCCATGTGTTTTCAGGAACGCTGCCGTCATGAGACCCATCATCCCTCCGCCGATCACCAGCCCGACCGCATCATCCTCGATACGCAGACGGCTCACCCCGGATAGGCAGCACGATGCGGGTTCGGTGATGGACGCTATCTCGACGTCCAGTCCGTCCGGAACCGGTACGGCGGAAGCGTTCGGCACGGACGCCAGTTCGGCGAAAAATTCGTGTTTCTGCATGTTTCGTTCGCAGCGAGACACGGTCCACGTGCGGCAGCTCTCGCACTCCCCACACGAGGTGCTGTGGTTGAGCACGACGTTCTCGCCGATACGGTCCCGGCTGACGTTAGCACCCACTTCGATGATCTCCCCGGACGCCTCATGGCCCAAGATCTGCGGCGGCGTGGAGGGGAACAGCCCCTGCGTGATGTGAACGTCTGTGCCGCACACGCCAACGGTGCCGATGCGGACCATCACGTCGTCCGGCCCGATGGTCGGGTCCGAAACGTCACCGTACTCGAAATCGCCGCCGCCGAGCCATATGCACGCTTTCAACTTGGTCTCCTCTGGTTGGTGTGGTTGCGGGCAAATGTGGGTGGATGCCAATCCCCCCTACAACGTTGCCACTGACGTGCCGGAACGTCATCTGCCAGGATCCGGTGGGAGTATCGCGTAGGTTGGGGTGGCATGGCAGTCGTTCCTGGCGACGACGCCAATCGTCATCCCCGTGCAGACGGAAATCCAGATACGGTCTCCGGGTTGATACACCAGTGATCGCACCAAGGACGTTCCTGGCCCCCCTTCGAGGGAATAACGACATTGGCATGGGAATGGCGAGCTCGAATTGGCGGTCTGTGCACTCGTATTCGCCTGTAAAATGTTGCATTCAGTAACCACCCCCTGATCCCCTCCTACATTATGAGGGGGCATCAACGACCCCGGGAGAACGAATGAGCAACGTCACTATCAGGGACATCCGGACGATCTTCACGGAGCCGGACGGCATTCGGCTTGTCATCGTGAAGATCGAGACGTCCGAGCCGGGGCTCTACGGGATTGGCTGTGCGACGTTTACGCAGCGCCCAACGGCTGTGAAAACGGCGCTGGACGACTACCTGAGGCTTTTGCTTGTGGGCCGGGATGTGGCGGATATCGAGGACGTTTGGCAGTCGAGTTACGTCTCGTCTTACTGGCGTAATGGCCCGGTCTTGAACAACGCCATGTCGGGGGTCGATCAGGCTCTATGGGACATCAAGGGCAAGATGGCCGGGATGCCGGTGTACGACCTCTTCGGCGGCAAGGCGCGTGAGGCGGCGGCGGTGTACGTCCACGCCAAGGGCGCCGAAAACGCCGAGGTGGAGGACGAGGTGCGCAGCTTCATGGCGGAGGGCTACCACCACATCCGGGTCCAGATCGAGACGCCGGGCGGGTTCGCCACATACGGCACCGGCGGGCGCGGCTCGGCAAATATCGAGACGAGCGCCACGACCCCGGACGAAGGCCCCAGGTGGATCACGCAACGGATCGGCGAGCGCGATCCCAACCTCAAATACGCGCACCCGGGTGGCGTGTTCGAGCCCCGTCCCTACATGCGCTCGGCCCTGGGGTTGTTCGAGCACATCCGTTCAACCATCGGGTTCGATGTCGAGCTACTGCACGACGTGCACGAGCGCATCCCCCCGATCCTTGGCGTGTGGCTGGCGAAGGAGGTCGAACAGTATCAACTCTTCTTCCTTGAGGACCTGTTCCCGCCGGAAGACCAGGAGTATTTCCGGATGGTACGCGAGCAGACTTCCACGCCGATCGCGATGGGCGAGCTTTACAACAACCCGGCCGAGATGACGCCGATGGTGAAAGACCGGTTGCTGGACTTCATCCGGGTCCACATCTCACAGATCGGCGGGCTGACCCCGGCGCGCAAGTTGGCGGCGCTTTGCGAGGCATTTGGCGTGCGCACGGCGTGGCACGGCCCGGGCGACACGTCCCCCGTGGGACACGCCGCAAACCTGATGCTGAACCTGAACACGATCAACTTCGGGGTCCAGGAGTATTCGATCTTTGGCGAGCGGACCAAAGAGGTATTCCCGGGCATCCCAGAGGTCCTCGACGGCTACATGTGGCCGAACGGCCAGCCGGGGCTGGGGATCGATATCGACGAAGGGCTCGCGGCGAAATTCCCGTTCCAGAAGCGCGCATACGGGGGCGCATGGTCGGCGCCGCGTCGCGCCGACGGAAGCGTCGTCCGGCCCTGACGCCCTGGCTAGGGGGCGTCAGGGAGCAGCGCCCCGAGAGCGAATTCGTCCGCCTGTGGAGCGCAGCCGAGGAAGGTGGCTATGCCGTTCTCGTTGGCGATGTTGTACGTCCTAAGCGGCATCCACTCCGTTGTGTTCGTCCGTGGCCGGATTTTAGTCAGCGGAATCTCGTGTTCCATGAGCCACGTTTGCGGGATTGACCTGCCCCTTTAGACGGCACCAGTCAATAAATTAGAGACTGGACGTCTCCAGAAGGGGGGCAGGTCAACCACAGGATCACAAGGAGCTCGGGGCGGCGTTCACGTTCAGCCCAAGGGTGCTGGGTGCAGGCATGAATTACCGACATATGAAGCTGCGGTACCGGTATCGACTCTTCAGAGTGACCGGACCTGCCTACTGGTTGCTCAGGATGCCAGTGGTTGATGGGGTGGAATTGACAGTACGAAAGGCACCCCCCTATATGACCCGAGTCTCTCCCGACCGGGAGAAGGGGCAAATGCGACCTTCGTCGTGGCGATGTGTCCTGAGACTCTCGAAGGGCCGGGTTGTGCGATGACACGCGTAACTCAGTAGACGTCCAGGTTGGCATTACGGTCGTAGGGGTCGATTGGTATCGACCCCTACAGGCTTGTCGCACTTCAAGGCTTCTCCATCACCCCAGCCCTCACCCACGTCCGTCCCTACCCCTGGGCTACGTCAGGGTGCTCCCGCGGCGTCAGAAACAGCCCTCGGTCCAGGTAAGACGCGGAGTTCCCGATTATCACCGTGGTTTTCATGTCGTACGGCAGCTCCATCATCCCGCCGACGGTAGAGAGGGTAGCCGTCTCATCCGGGCGCGTGGCGTCTCGCACGATGGCCACCGGGCCGTCCGCTTTCCGGTACTCGGAGATGATCCTCCACGCCTTCATCATATGTGAGGGGCGGTGTCGACTTGCCGGCTCGTAGATCACCACCGCCAGATCGGCCTCCAGCGTATTTCTGAGGCGCTTTTCGATCACCTCCCAGGGCACGAACCGGTCGCTCAGGCTTATCACAGCAAAGTCCTGGATCAGCGGCGTTCCGATGAGTGCGGCGGAGGCCGTGGCGGCGGTAACGCCTGGGATCACCTCAAGATTCACCGCTGCGGCGGCATCCTCGTCCATCTCGCCCAGCGCCCGGTAAACGGGCTCAGCCATGCCGTAGATGCCCGGATCGCCCCCGGTGACTAGCGCTACTCTCTTGCCTTCCTGCGCGAGACGAACCGATTCCTGTGCCCGTTCAAGCTCGGCACCCATCGGGAACTCAAGGTAGTGCTTGTCCTCGATGAGGGGGATGATCAGCTCAAGGTACAGGCGATAACCGACGACGATGTCGCACCCGCGTATCGCACGTTCGGCACGCCGTGTCAGATAGTCCAGCCCGCCCGGACCTATACCGATCAGTGTCAATCGCCCGGCTGCCACGGGATCGGTCACGCGCGCCTCCTAAATTCGGATTCCCCAATTTGTCCTACGCAACGGAGCACCCAGCGATCTCCAGAGAATTCCGAGCCGAGTCCGAGTGCAGATTATTGCGGCGGCGGCCTGCTCTTACTAAAGAATACGACGAATGCGTTGCAATAGACGCCGATAACGGACGGCGATTTAGACCCTCAATATTCAAATCTGTCGTTTTCGTTAGTCTGTTGTGAACACTGACTTACATCAACGTATCTTGCCCGAGGCGACTCATCTCGACCGACCGGCGCAATCCCGTTCAATGCCTGCCAGAAGGTTTCATAATGCCGAAGCGCACGCGCTCCGACTCCAAAACCCCGATCAGGCAGATCCTTAAGGCTGCCCGCGAAATCCTGACCACGGGCGGTCTCGAATCGGTAATAATCACCGCGCTCGCCGATCTGTTGGATATGAGTGAGGCCGCCCTTTACCGGCACGTCGACAGCAAAAACGAGATCCTCCTCGAGACGTATTCCCGGTACGGGAGCCAACGCGCGAAAGTAGCGTAGTGAGTATTCACTTTCAAACCCGCAGCGGCGCGTAATACACATCTAAGTGAGTACTCACTACATGGTTTCCCTATAGCGCTGAATCAGCTACAAGAGGTTCTTCCCCGGCGCACGTTTGGAGTCCTCGTACAGGGACTTTGATGCGCGGTCCTAACGCACTGCCTCTCCGGCCAGCACGCCCGTCACCTTCTCGCCCGCAACGGCGGGCTTGCCGTTGACGAAGACGTAAGGGATGCCGGACGGGTGGACGGCCGGGTCCTCGAAGCTGGACTGGTCGTTCACGGTGTCTGCGTTGAACAGAACCAGGTCTGCGTAGTTGCCCTCTGCGATCACGCCGCGTCTGTCGATCTTGAAGCGCTCCGCCGGGTTCTGCGTGACCCTCTGGATCACCTGCTCAAGCGGCCGGTTAAGGCGGCGGCGCAACCGCCCGATGAAACGTGCGAAGCAGCCGTATGCACGCGGGTGGACAATGCCTATTAACGGTGGGGCGACGGGGATCGAATCACTGCCGATCATGTAGTCCGGCCGGTCCAGCAGGTTCATCACGTCTTCTTCGTGCTGGCGCCACACCCGCACGCTAGTCGGCGGGATCCCACGGAAACCGATGCCCATCTCCTCTTCTACCATAAGCTCCATCACCAGTTCTTCCACAGAGACGCCTTTCCCTTCAGCGGCGTCCTCAAAGGTCATGCCAACCAGGTCTGCGTTGGGACCCTCCGCTATGGCGGTGAACATGTTGCCGCCCATCGGGGTGATCGGCGTCTCCTGGAAGAACTTGATCAGGTCTCGCCGGGTCTCCAGGTCCCGGAGCCGCTCCATCATGGCGTCTGAGCCGCCTTCATGCACCCACCCGGGGATGAAGGTGTGCGGGAAGCTGGAGCCGACCGGGTAGACGTAGCACTCAAGGCTCACATCGATCCCCTCCGCTTTGGCGGCATCGACCGGATCCATGATGGACGCGATGTCGCCGACGTGCGGGGGCGCGGTGCGGTAGTGCTCAAGGTGGACCGGGACGCCGGAGCGCCGACCGATCTCCAGTGCTTCAAGAACGCCCCCGCCCGCGTGCCCGCGTTCGGGGTTATGGTTGCGCAGGTGCGTGCTGTACGGAAGGCCAAACACGGCGGCGACCTCACACAGATCAACGAGTTCATCCGTATCGCTGTAGGCGTTCGGATAGTAGGACATCCCGGTCGAAAAGCCGCGTGCGCCCTGCTCCATCCCTTCTCTCAACATCCCCTTGGCGCGGTCCATATCCGCCCCACGCAGCGGCACGTCGTTCATGCCTACCGCCGATATCCGGACCGGCCCGTGGCCGATAAAGGTGGCGACGTTGCAGGAAGTTTTTAAGTGGTAGTTGCTGAGGAAGGCGTCTATGGACGACATATCCAGGTCTTCCGGAGGGAAGCCCAGGATCCCGGACAGGTACTTCCGGTACATCAGGTAGTTATCGTGCGACAGGGGGGCGTAGGACAGTCCGTCCGGGCAGAGGATCTCCGTTGTGACGCCCTGCCGGATACCGCTGGCGTGCTGCCCGTCCAGCAGTAGCGCGCCGTCCGAGTGAGCGTGGACGTCGATGAATCCAGGGGTGACGGTCAGCCCGGTGGCGTCGATCACCGTATCGGCGGTCGATTCTGTCAGGTCGCCGATGGCTGCGATCTCTTTTCCTGTGATGCCGACATCCGCCCAGACGCCGGGCGTTCCGGTGCCGTCTATCACTGTGCCGCCGGAGATGATGGTGTCGAAATTCATTTGTCGTCCTTCAGTTATCGACGGGCTGTCGAGCGATTGGTCGAACCGCCGTTATCCAATGCCGAATGAGTGACGGTCGCGCTTGCCCCCCGGGAGCGGACATCGTCCACCTCTGTCCCCCTGACCCTGCCCCCTCTTCTTCCAAATGGAGAGGGGATTCGCTGGGCGGGGCGACCGGAGATTACTCCCGTGAGGTTCCCGGCGCTAGATATTGCCGCAAACTCCATCGCAACGCGATTGTCACATTCACGAAACACTTCCGTTACAGAGGTAAAGCGCAGGTGTAACAAACGACTCTGAATATGGACTCCATCGATTCTTGATCAGCTTTTGCCTATGGAGGGGAAGAGATGGAGTTCAACGAGGGACCTGGTTACCAGATCCGTGAGTAGTGCGACCACCACGTCGGCAAGATCACGGGCATAAAACACCTCGGGGCCAGTGAACACCACTCCTTTAGGAGTAACCTCCCTGTCTCGATTCGGCAGTCTGGTAGTTCCATGACACAGAAATCCCAGGTCGTTTGGATGTCGTTCTTCAGGCGTGACGCAGCCGGGTAAGGTAACGTTAATGTCAGCGAGCCAATGCAACTGAGGACGTATCCGTATGAGCCAGGGTGCCACGATTCAACGGCTTCAACACGATGACGCCGACGCCGTATGTGAGCTTGACCGACAGATACTCGGTCCCGACCGTTCCCCGACCGGGGACCAATATGTGGAGCAGTTGTGCGGAGAGGCCCGCGAAGAGGGAATCGAAGAGTTGTACTCGGTCCTGCGAGCGGAAGACGAGCGCGACCAGGCGTTCCTGAGGTCCGCCGTTTTCGACGACGCCGGCATCAAGGCGTTCGTCCGCAAGCCATGAACAAGGAGGTGCCATCCGGGGTCGCGAGGCGATCTGGCGACCCGATAATCGTCGCCAGGGACCTGCGCAAGCGTTACGACGGCATCCAGGCCGTTGATGGCGTGTCGTTTGAGGTCTACCCGGGCGAGGTGTTCGGGATGCTTGGCCCAAACGGCGCCGGCAAAACGACCACCGTCGAGATGTTGGAGGGGATGCGCTATCCGGATTCCGGTACGGCGCTGATAAACAGCATTGACGTCACGCGCGAGCCGATGCGCGTGAAAAGGATCATCGGCGTCCAGCTTCAGGCCAACGCTTTCTTTGACCGGCTGACTTTGTCCGAGTTGTTGAAGCTGTTCGGCACCCTTTACGGACACAGGGTAGTGGCGGCGGATCTGCTGGAACGGGTCGGGCTGGGCGATCGCGGCAAGTCGCAGTTCATCAGACTCTCCGGCGGCCAGAAGCAACGCTTCTCTATTGCTGCCGCTCTGGTTAATGAGCCCGTCGCCATGTTCCTGGACGAGCCGTCTACCGGGTTGGATCCACAGGCGCGACTCAATATGTGGGACCTGATCAAGGGGCTGCAGGCGGACGGCACGACGGTGGTTCTGACCACGCACTACATGGAAGAGGCGGAGGAGCTCTGTGACCGGGTGGCGATAGTGGACAGCGGACGAATCGTCGCCCTGGACACGCCACCAGCGCTCGTGGCCGGGCTGCTGGAGACCGGGTTTCGAAACGAGCGACCGACTCGCGAAGCTACTCTGGAAGATGTCTTCATCAACATCACCGGCCGGGCTTTGCGAGATGAGTAACCCGGTCGCTCATTTCCCGGCAGGAAGGTCCGCATGAGGGTCGCCCTGAGCCTGACCGTCGCCTCGCTGAAAATGTATTTCAGGAACAGGCAGGCGATCTTCTTTTCGCTCTTCATCCCCTTGCTCATCATGGTGATCTTCGGGCTGCTGGATTTTGACCGTTTCAGCGGGGCCCAGGTCGGCGTCGTAGATGAGGCCGGGAACGAGGCGTCGGCTGCGGTGATCCTGGGGTTATCCAATCGGGACGATGACCTGATCGACGTCGAGCTTGGCACTCTGGCTGAAGAAACGGAACGCCTCCAAGACGGCGAGATCGACGCTATGTTCGTAATCCCTGCGAACTTCGCGGAGCCGGGCGGTCCGGTGACGTTGTCGGCGACCACTGATGAACGGTCGCCACAACGCGCGGCGCTTGCAATAACGCTGTTGGGGCAGAGCATCGGCAGCCTGGGCAGGCAGATTACCTCCACGGCCGATGGTGCTGATCCCCCCAGTGCCGCCGACGGTCCTCCATCATTCGGCACGATATTTCAATCGACCCTGCAGGGCGACGACCGCAGTTACACGGCTTTCCTCGTACCGGGGATCGCCGCCATGTCGATCATGCAGCTCGGCATCTTCAGCGTGGTGTTCGCGCTCGTGCAGTTTCGGCAGCAGGGGGTGCTGCGTCGCTTGAAAGCGGCGCCTTTGAATCCAGCACAGTTCCTGTTCGCCCAGATATCGACCCGCCTGTCCATATCGGTGCTTCAGACGCTGATCCTGCTGCTGGCGGGGATGATCCTGTTCGATCTCGCCGTCGGCAATGGCGACGTTTTGTCGTGGATCCTGGTGATGGCGCTTGCGGTGTTCGGCGGGATCCTCTTTGTGACGATGGGGCTGGCGATTTCGGGCGTGGCGCGCACGGAAGAGGTGGCGGCGCCGGTGACGAACTTGATCTCGATGCCGATGATGTTCCTGTCCGGTGTGTTCTTCCCGCTGGACGCCCTGCCGGGAGTGGTGACAATTGTGACGCAGTTCCTGCCGCTCACGTTCCTGGCGGACGCCATCAGGGCCGTGGTGACGGACGGCGCCGGTATCAGCGACATCTGGAGTGAACTGGCGGGCCTAGCCGTCTGGACGGCCGTGGTGTTCGCCGCGGCGACGCGTCTCTTCCGCTGGGAGTAGGCCCCAATAGGGCGCTTATTGGACAGTCTCACGCTGTGTAAGCGAACCCGTCATTCCCACGCAGGTGGGAATCCAGATACATCTGAATTTCCATCAGGATGTTAGCTCCGATAACGGCGCGCCTCAATGTCAGATCTTCTGGCAATTCAGTCGTGTCTCGGTCGCGACCCAGCCGTGTCGTGAGGCTCTCGAAAGACCGGGTTTGTACGACATCGCGATCGCGCTTCGACCGCCTACTGGCGGTCCCCCTCATCCCAACCCGCTTCCGACCGGAAGAGGGGGCAACGTAATCCATGTCGTTGTACTCCACGCACTCACACCGCCATTCCCACTCAGGTTGGCATGATGGCGCCCCAAGAAGGAAGCGACCGACCGGGGTTGGTGCACGGTACCGTCCCGGCCGGCTCGCTTCTGTTTTCATGTACGGCTCACCCCACGCCACGGATTCCCTACAGGCCTGATCGATGCATCGATGACGCATACGGATTTCGCGCTGCACAGCCGTTCAGGTTCCGAGTACACGGGAAGAAATCTCGGCAAACCCGGCGCTGGTGATTACTGGACGTTGCGTTGTCAGGTGGTTAGCCTGTTGCTATACAGGTTGATAAGTGAGCGCTTGACAACATGGCGAGCGAAATAGGCGTCCCGGTTGGCGAACTTTCGCGCCGCACTGGGGTGAGTCCGGCGACTATAAACTTCTACGTGAACCGAGGGCTGCTTCCGCATCCGTTGAAGACGGCGCGTACACGTGCCACTTACCCACTGGCGATGGTTGACCGTATCGCACGGATCAAAGATTTCCAAGACAAAGGCCTTCCGCTCGCCGTCATTGCCCGCCTGCTTGATAGCCTCAATCCGGCCGCTGAACTCGGGTTGTTCACGACACAGGCCCGCTCGCCACGGGGGCCGGTTGGGCTGACGGAGTACCTAGAACTAACGGGCCTTGACCGGGATGTCTTGGTCCGGTTGATCGAGGGCGAAATACTACGGCCGAACCGGGACGATTCCGGCCTGGTATTTGACCGCGCCGATCTTGCCGCCGGAAGGGCCGCAGCTCGACTCCTGAACGAGGACGTCGAGATCGAGATGATCCTGCGGCACGATGAGTTTCAGCCGGTGTCTCGGGCCGAGGCCCACTTCTTGGCGGAGCACCTCTCGCAGGCCATGCGCATGGAGCCATCGCATCGGAAAGCGACCGCAGCGCGCGCCGCTTTCGCCACGCTTCGTGACTACATGAGGCTACGGGAGCTGGAGAACGAGTACCCGGACTGGGACCAGCCCAGGCGTTAGCACCAGAGGACTAGAAGGCGTCGATCGCTTTCGCGACATCGAATTCCCAGGCCGTCTGCCCACCCTGATAATGGGTCAACAGTGCCAACGTGACACGGTTGTATCGAATATCGATGTCCGGGTGATGGTTCCGGGATTCGGTGACCTCGGCGACGTCCCGGACGAATGCGATATCGTCCATGAATGACGGCGCTTCATACGTCTTTGTAATGCTCTCATCTGACCTTGACCAGCCCGGGGCGGCGGCGAGCCGTTCCGCTATCTGATCTTCGGTGAGTCGTGATCGGCTGACCATCGTTTACCTCCCAGTCGGCAAATCGACCGTGTAAAAGATTACCTGTCTGGACCATCATCACGCCCGCCGACGACAAGCCAAAGTAAACACCCTATCGGGATTAGTCCTGATCGGGGTTTACGCGCTCTCTCACGTACGCGAGCACCGATTCGATTCCCTCGAGCGGCGCTCCTAGCGAGATCGCGATCTTCACGTCCGCCTCGACAAGTTCCTCCTGCCCCAGCGCGGCGTGGGCGACGGCACGGTTTCCGTACGCGTCTGAGTTGGAGGGGTCCAGGCTAATCGCCCTGTCCAGGTTGGTCACGGCCTGCACGAAATTGCCGAGGGACAGGTAAGCGGTGCCGAGGTTGAATTGCAGAGTGGCGTCTTCCGGTTCTATGTGTTGAGCCTGTTCAAACGATTCCGCAGCACGATCCGGAAACCCAAGTTGCGCGAATTTGAGCCCGCGCTGAAACCAGCCCAGGAAGTCGTCGGAAGCCGGCTCGGAGTCTTGGCCCGGTTCGATAGGTTGATCGCTCGGTTGTAGATTCACCCGATCACTTTACTAAAGAGATCGTGAAGCGACTCGGGCCGTAAGTGACACTGACGGGCAGATCCCGGAGTTGAGCGAAAGGGGCGGGCGGTCATGGCTGTCGCATCGATACGATCAACGAAACGCGGACGGCGTGTGGCGCTGGACGCCATCGCGGCGTTGTTGGCGTTCGCCGCGGCAGGTTGCGGTTCGGGCTCGTTATCGACCGATGAAGCCGAGCCGCCCGCATCCACTGTGTCAGCGCCGACAAGTCCGCCGGCGACAACGGCGATCGTAACTTCCCCGTCGCTACTTGATCTGACACCTGCCACACCTGCGGCGGCGGCAACCAGTGCTCCGATGAAGAGTTCAGGCGCTGCGGTTCCAACCCCTGAGAACGCCCCTTCGCCCACCTCACCCGTTCCCACGCCGGCGCTTCCCGGCGACGACTCTGCAACAGTGACGTCGACGCCCACACCTCCTCCTACCGCCACAGCCACAGTTGCGCCGCCAGCAGACACGGCGGCGAACATAATCGGGTTCGCCCACCCGAACGTCACGGTCGCCACCGGAACCACGATCACCTGGACCAACCAGGACGACGCGCCTCATACCAACACTTCCGGAGGTCCGGGCGCCACCACCGGCGAAACCGATGGCGAGGTCTTTGATCCCGGTGGAGCGTACTCGCTCAGATTCGACGTTCCAGGGCAGTTTGCGTACTTCTGTACTATCCATCACTTCATGTAGGCAACGGTGACGGTCCAGTAGACGACAACAGGCTCAAACAAACACGACGTACATCTCTGAACGGCGGGAACCTTAACGCCGGGAGGAGGCCCGGGCGCGATAGAATCGCCCTAACCCAGCCTGACGCCCCGGCGGCTCGGGGCGTTCCGTCCTCCAGATCGAAGCAAAACCGGGAGAGATTTATCAGATGCGCATCGTGCTAATCGGTCAGCAGGCATTCGGTCAGTCGGTACTGGAGGCGATCCTTGAAGCCGGGAAAGATGAGGTCGTGGGGGTCTTCTGTTCTCCGGACCACGAAGGCCGGCGGGAAGACCCGCTCAAGGCCGGCGCTGTCGAGAAGGACATCCCGGTGTTCCAGCCGGGCCGTTTCCGCAGCGTAGATGCCATCCAGCAGTTCAACGGGTTGTACCCTGACCTGTGCGTGATGGCCTACGTGACGGACATCGTTCCGATGGAGATGATCGACGGCCCTACCCACGGCACCATCCAGTACCACCCGTCGCTGCTCCCTCTCCACCGCGGGCCCAGCTCTATCAACTGGCCGATCATGATGGGCGAGACGCGGACTGGATTGACGATCTTCTGGCCGGACGAGGGGTTGGACACCGGCCCCGTGCTTCTTCAGAAAGAGGTTCAGATTGGGCCGGACGACACGCTCGGATCGGTCTATTTCAACTCCCTGTATCCGATGGGCATTTCGGCGATGCTTGAATCGATCGACCTCGTCCGAGACGGGAACGCGCCGAAGATCGTCCAAGATGAGTCAAAGGCGACCTACGAGAGCTGGGTGAAAGCCAGTGACGGGGCGATCGACTGGTTGCTGCCCGCTCAACAGATCTACAACGTGATACGGGGCTGCAACCCCCAGCCGGGCGCGGGTTCCACATACGCCGACGAGCGGCTTCGGATTTTCGACTCCGCTCTCGGAACCTCCGGGATGTCCGGGTCCGAACCGGGGACGGTCATATCGTCCGGGGAAGAGGGGTTTGAGGTGGCGACGGGCGACGGCAGTGTGTTGGTCAAACGGGTGCAGCGGCACGGCGGACAAAAAGAACCGGCCGCAGAATTCGCATCAGCGGCCGGGCTCAAGATCGGTGATCGCCTCGGGTGAGGTCTGCGGCTCTCTCCTTACAATCGGGCCTCTGAAATGACGACTCCGGACTAACGGCGGGGTGAACGATCAGAAGGCGCGTCCTACGTCGTCGGGGTGCGCCAAAACTCGAGCAGCTCGGGGTGCGTGCGCACTCCACGGCCATCGTTAATCCCGACGTGGTGACCGAGATAATCCTCTTTGCGCGCGACCATTAAGGCTCAACTTATTGTCATGGCCACGCGCGAACGTTCGGGACTGGTACGCCGAGTGGTCGGCTCCGTTACCGATCGCGTGATCCACTCCTCCCCGATACCGATGATGGTGGTGCCGCCAGATAACGAGTACGACATAGGTCAGTGGGTTCCGCGCTCGATCATCGTCCCGCTTGACGGTTCAGAGCTCGCCAAAACGGCGCTCGCCCACGCCGAAGCCGTGGAGCGCGCCGCGATGATACCGATCACACTGGTGCGCTCGGTGTCGGTCCCCACCACGTTCGGCGCAGACTCGTACGGCGGGATCCCGTCCGAATTTCTGAACAGCGCTGAAGAAGACATCAAGGCGGTAGAGCTTTATCTCGACGAAATCGCAATCCGACTGAGGGCACGCGGCCATCAGATCGGGATACACGTGGGCACCGGACACCCGCCCAACGAGATCTGTAGAGTGTCCTGGGAGACGGAAAACGCGATGGTCGTGATGACGACACGCGGTGCTTCCGGACTGACGCGGTGGGTCGTGGGAAACGTGGCCGATAGCGTGATCAGGTCGTCCGGCGTGCCCGTTCTGGTCATCCCCCCCGGGCACCGGTCGCTAACTCCCGCACCCGAAATTCTGGATTAGAATTCTTCTCGATCCGACGTGTCGCGCAGACTCTGTTCACGCCGGAATGTCATGACCAATTCTCCAACCGCAATACAAACGTTCGGACTCTCAAAAGCTTTCGGAGATGTCCTCGCCCTGAGAGACCTCGATCTTGAGGTGTTTCGCGGTGAGGTGTTCGGTTTTCTGGGACCGAATGGCTCCGGCAAAACGACGACGATACGCCTGTTACTGGACTTCATACGTCCAACCTCCGGGCGTGCTGAAATACTCGGCCTGGACACCCGTAAACACGCCTTCGAACTGCGACGCCAGGTCGGCAACCTGCCGGGCGATTTTCTGATCTACCCTCAGCTCACAATCAACGCGTTCTTCCGGCTTTGCTCCGGCGGGCGCCCTGAGGGGATGCGGCGCGCACGTGATCTCGCTGATCGGTTTGGCCTAGACCTCAAACGTAAAGTGGGAACGCTTTCGACCGGCAATCGGCAGAAGGCCGGGCTTGTCCAGGCGCTGATGCACGATCCAGAACTCGTGATCCTGGACGAGCCGACCTCCGGCCTTGATCCACTTGTGAAGGAAGAGTTTTACGGTCTTGTCGACGAAGAGAAGGGCCGCGGCAAGACGATTTTTCTTTCGTCTCACGTCCTGCCGGAGATAGAACAAATCTGCGACCGCGTCGGGATCGTCCGTGAGGGATCGCTCATAGCGGTGGAGGAGGTCGAAGGGCTCAAGCGGCACAAACGTCGGCGAATGGCAATTACGTTCTCCGGTCCGGCAGAGGTGTCGGTTCATGAGTGGCAAAAGGCCGAGGGCGTTGAGGTGCTGGCCCGGGCCGGGAATCGTGTCGAGCTTTCGATACCGGAGGGAAGCGTTGCCGGCGTGCTGAACATCCTGGCCGGTTTGCCTGTGGAGGACCTCGTGTTCCCGGAGGCGTCCCTGGAAAAGGCGTTCATGTCGCTCTACGCCGGGACGACCGAAGAGGAGTCCCACGACGGATTCCCCGGTGAACTGTCGTGAAGTTCGCACTCATAGCCGTGCATCTCCGGCTGAGCATGTATGAAATCCTGGCCTGGGCCGGGGGGCTTCTCCTCTACGCAGCTGCAATCGTATGGATTTACCCGATGGTGTCCGCGGTGGAGGGGATGGGCGAATACCTGAAGGCGATGCCAGATCAGTTCAGAGAGATGGCCGGGGTCACGGACCCGAGCCACGCGTTGGACGCTCAGGGCTTCTTCACGTTTGAGGGATTCTTGTCCACGGAGTACATGGGCTGGTTCCCGGTATTACTCGGGATCTACGCCATTATGTCTGGAGCTGGCATCGTGGCGCGGGACGCAGAACGGGGTGCGTTGGACATCATCCTGGCCCAGCCGGTACATCGCTACGGATTGCTGGTCACGCGGGCCATCACGCAGATAGGCGTGCTCGGGGTACTGACGTCGGGGTCATTCGGGACCCTGTTGGTGGGTGCATTGCTGCTGGATGAACCGATCGGGAAGTTGAACCTTCTGTACACGCACGCGGTTGCGCTCGGTCTGATTGTTTCGCTGTTTTCGTTCGCCACACTCTGGTCGACCATCTTCCTGCGTACATCGCGTGCGATGGCGGTCGCCGGGCTTGGCACGGTGCTGCTGTACGTCATAAACGTGCTTGCGCCATCGCTCGGATCACTGGGGTGGTTGGAGAAGATGTCTCCATTCGCCTACTATGAGAGCCTGTCGCTGCTCAACACCGGCGATGTGGACCCGCTCTCGATCATCGTCTACCTGGGAATAACGCTGTTCGCGCTGGGGGCTGCGACACAGGTATTTGAGCGACGAGACCTCGTAAGTTGAAACCGCCCGCATGCATCGGGAAACCCGGGATCGACGGACCAGCTTCTCCGGGACCCAACGGCAATTATGAACGTCGACGACGGACACACGCTTAATAGCGATATCGACCCGGAATCGAGGTACGCCGCCGTCGTCGAAACGATGGTGGACGCCGTCATCACCATCGACGAAACCGGAATCATCCTCTCCGGCAACTCTGCCATCAAGCGCATCTTCGGTTATGAACTTGAAGACGTGCTCGGCCGGAGCGTTTCGACGCTCATGCCCACGGCGTTCAGTTCCAATCACGATCAGCACATCCAGAAATATCTGGAGACGGGCAAGGCCTCGATAATCGGCATCGGCCGGGAAACGATAGGCCAGCGCGCTGACGGCTCTCAGTTCCCGATCGATCTGGCCATTTCAGAGACCCAGATCGCTTCGGGCCGGCTGTTCACCGGCATCGCCCGCGACATCAGCGAGCGCAAGCGGGCTGAAGCGGAGATCCAATCGCTCAACATGGAGCTTGAAAACCGGGTGGAGGAGCGGACCCGGCAACTGGAGTCCGCCAACGCCTCTCTCTCCCGGGAAGCATCGGATCGGGCCGCGCTGGCGGAGATGACGCGGATCATGACCTCCTCGCCGCGAGTCGGAGATATCTTCGGACATTTCGCCGAGCAGATCGAGAACCTGATGCCGTTCGATCGGATGTCGATCTGCATATTCAATTCAGATGGGACCCTGCTGACGGAAACATTCGCCGTGGAGCAATCCGGAGCGCTAACCAGCGCCGATCCGGATTTGGGGGCCCCTTGTCCGGTCGCTGGCACCGTCGCCGCTCAGATGCTGGATGACAGATCTGGAGTACTCGTCGGCGGTGCATCGGTGAGCGAGATCCTCCGCTATTTCCCGTGCCACGCTCCGCTGTTCCCCGGATTGCAGGAAGTGGCGTCCGCCACAAAGTCCCAGGACACGTCCGCTCTGGCGGCGCCGATCATCGCCGCGGACCGTGTGATCGGCACTCTCAATCTGGCCTCTTTGCACACCCATGCGTACGACGATCGAAATCTGGCGATGCTGGAGATGATCGGCAGGCAGATCGGCGCTCCGATCGAAAACTCACGCCTGTACGAGGAAGAGGCGACTCTGCGAGACGCCGCAGAGGTGGCGCGCGCGCGCCTGGAGAGCATCCTGCAGGTGTCCGCCGCGGCCGTGCTTATCGTGAACGCCGAGGACGGACGCGTGCTGTTAGCTACGCATGAAGCGGAGCGGATCACCGGCAACTCGATCAATCCCGGGGCGCTTCCGGCCGAGTACCGGAAATCGATCAAATACTGGAATCAGAACGGCGGCCACCTTGAGATAGATGACCTCCCGCTTTTGCGTGCCATCAGGACCAGTGCCGTCGTTCGGGAGGAGGAGGTCATCTTCGAGAAACCGGACGGGACGCGGACTCCGGCGCTTGTGAGCGCGGCCCCCGTCCTTGCGTCGGACGGACACGTCACGGCGGGCATCGCCGTATTCCAGGACATCACCGAGTTGAAACTCCTGGACGAGGTGAAGGCCGATTTCCTGTCGATGATTACGCACGACCTGCGCGGTCCTGTGACCGCCATAAAAGGGCTGGCGGCATCGGCGATGACGCACGCCCCGGAGTCGGGCAAGAACGCAGAGCAGCTACGGGAAGAGCTGGCCGCAGTGGACGACGAGTCTGACCGGCTAACGGAGCTCGTCTCAAACCTTCTTGACATGTCCCGCATCGAGGCCGGCGCCGTGCGGCTCGAACCGGAGGAGACCCACATAGCGGACCTCACCGACGACGCGGTGCGCAGGGCGAAGCGATCACGACTGGGCGAGGGAAGGGCTATCGAAGTGAATGCCCCTCTTGGCCTACCGCTTTTCTATGTGGACCCGGTGCAGATCGGACGAGTGCTGGACAACCTGATATCGAACGCTTTGAAGTACTCCGACGGCCCGATAAAAGTCGACGCGGGCCACGATCCTGAGAAGAATGCACTGGTGACCACAGTGCACGATTCCGGGGTCGGGCTCGCTCCGGAGGTCCAATCCGCCGTGTTTGAGAAGTTCTTCCGCGTGACCGACGTCGGACGAAAATCCGGCATGGGCGCGGGCCTAGGCCTGGCTATCTGCAAGGCAATCGTGGAGGGACATGGGGGCGAGATAAACGTGGAAAGCGAGCTCAGACAGGGGTCCAGCTTTTCATTCACGCTTCCCGTTTAGCCCATAATGTGATCTGGCGAAGTTAAACTGGTTCTGATTTACTGAAGGCTCCGGGTTCCCACCCCATAATCTCTGGCTACTTGTGAATATCGATACGACACAACGTCGAAAGTCAAAACCTTCTGTCCTGGTCGTCGATGACGATCCCAAGCTCCGGCGGCTTGTGGAGCGCCAGCTCAGCGCCGAGGGATTTGATGTACTGCTGGCCTCGAACGGAGAAGAGGCTCTTTACCAGGCCTCACTCAGCCGGCCCAGCCTGATCGTCCTGGACATCTCCATGCCGGTGATGGACGGGTTTGAGGCGCTGGAGAGGCTGCGCGAGTTTTTCACCGACCCCGTAATCATCCTCTCGGCGACGGACCAGGAACGCGAAAAGGTCCGGGCGCTTGATCTTGGCGCGGACGACTATTTAACGAAGCCTTTCGGCGGGGCGGAACTGTCGGCGCGCATACGCGCAGCACTCCGGCGTGCCGACCGCCTGTCCGGGAACGGATCGAGCCAGGAACCGGTCGTGACGACCGGGTTTGTTGAGGTGGACCTGAGCGCCCGAATCGTTAAACGCCGTGGCGAAGAGGTACGGCTTACCCGCACCGAGTACGACCTGTTGCGAATACTCTCGACCAACACTGGTAAGGTACTTACACATCGTGAGTTGCTACAGGCGGTCTGGGGTCCGGAGTACGGCGATGAGACGGAATACCTGCGGACTTTTGTGAAACAGTTGCGCCGCAAACTCGAAGAGGATCCGTCCCGGCCGCGTTACATCATCACGGAGCCGGGCATCGGGTATCGGCTCGTGCAGGTGACCGATTAGGCCCTCAGCGCTGGACGTCTGCTCCACCCAAGGACGCCGCCAGCACCTCGGCTTCTGACGCCAGGTTGAAGTCGCCGTGGATCGTATGCGCTATCGCCCCGGACGCCGCCGCAAAGTCGGCCGTCACCCCCGCGTCCCAGCCGTTCATGACGCCCCAGATCGCCCCCGCTGCGAACCCGTCTCCACCGCCCACCCGATCCACGACCTCCAGTTCATGTCGGCGGCTCAGTGCGATCTCCGAGCCGTCGAAGTACACGCCCTGCCAGCTATTGTGATCGCTTGAGTGGATATCCCGGATGGTCAAGGCGACCTTCTTGAAAACGTACTTGGAGACGGCTGATTCCACGAACGGAAGATAAGCCTCGGCACTCCTGTCGTCCGGCTCGACGTTGCCATCGATACCCAACATGACGCCGAGGATAGGGTCGCGTGCGCTGCCGATCGCGACGTCTACGTAACCCATGAGCGGGTCCAGCCGCTTTGCCGCCTCTTCCGGGCTCCAGAGGGCGCTACGGTAGTTGAAGTCGGTGCTGATGGTCATCCCCGCCGCCCTCGCCGCCTCACAGCCGGCGGCAACCGTCGCCGTCGCCTCTTCTGAAATGGCGCAGGTTATCCCGGAGAAGTGGAACCAGTCACGCCCGGCGAATGCCCCGGACCAGTCCACCATCCCGGGTTCGATCTCGGACATCGCCGATCGCGCCCGGTCGTACACAACTGCCGATGGCCGCACCGATGCGCCGATCTCAAGGTAGTAGAGACCAAGTCGGTCGCCGCACCGGACCACCCGGGACGTGTCCACGCCGTACTGGCGTATGAAGTTCACGCACGCCTGACCGATGTCGTTGGCCGGTATGCGGGATATGAGGGCTGTGTCAACGCCGAACTGCTGAAGGGCGACGGCCACGTTGCACTCGGTGCCGCCGTAGATGGCGTCAAAACCCCGGGCCTGGGTGAGTCTTTCACTCCGTTGAGTGGTCAGGCGGATGAGTACTTCGCCGATGGTCACAAAACTATGGGGCATGACGGTGCACCATCTCCGTTATTCATTGATCGTTTCGTTCGATGGCCGGGCAGGTCAACTAGAGTGCCGTGCCGTACATTTTGTCCGGTATTACGACGACGGTGGCCCGGTTTTCCGCCCGCATCGCCTCGTCATACTCGTCCCAGTCCGGGTGCTCTTTGCCGGCTGCGGAGCGATACACGTCCCTCATGGCGTCACGAAGCTCGTCCGGGCTCGCCGTCTTTGAGGAGATAATCAGCGCACGGCCCTCCAGCACCACGTATCCCCACCAGCTGTCTTTCGACACGAGAAGTGAGCAGCGGGGGTCGCGCTCCAGGTTGCGGAGCTTTGCGCGATCCAGCGTCGTGGAGAAGGCAACACCGTCTTTGTACGGCCCGGTCGTGACGATGCTCATCTGCGTTGCTCCGTCGCGCCGGAAGGTGCTCAAGACGGCTTTGTGGTTCTCGGCCGCAAATTCCCTGACCTTTGGATCCAGTGACATGAGGGTTACCTTTGTGCTCTCGTTTGGCCCCGCCTAGCGTCCGCGTAGCTCTTTGATAGTGGCAAGTACGTCCCGACAGCGCTCGGACAGGGTGTTCCATGCGCCGTCAGCGACGATATCTGAAGAAACCAGGGCCGAGCCCATACCAACGGCGGGGACGCCAGCATCGAACCACGCCTTGAGTGAATCACGCGACCCGGCAACGCCGCCCGTCGGCATTATCGACGACCACGGCATGGGCGCACGCGTAGCTTTCACAAACCCGGGTCCGCCGACCGAGTCGCCCGGGAACAGCTTCACGATCTCACACCCCAGCTCCTCCGCATGTGCGATCTCGGTAACGGAACCGCAGCCCGGCATGTACGCGATCTTCCGGCGGTTGCAGAGTCGTGCAGTGTCGTCGTCGGTCGCCGGGCTGACGATGAAGTTGGCGCCGTTGGCGATGTATAGCGCCACCGTCGGAGCGTCTTGGATGGAGCCGGCGCCCAGGATTACATCCGGCGCCTCCCTCGCCGCCCAGCGGTCCAACTCCGAAAATACCTCGTGGGCGTGGTCGCCGCGGTTGGTGAACTCGATGGCGGCAATACCGCCGTCACGGCAGGCGAGCACGATCGATCTGGCCGTGTCAAAGTCGCCGTTGTAGAAGATCGGCACCACGCCGGCTTCGTGGACGCTGTTCAGGACATCAAGCCTCGTGTGTCGTGCCAAGAGTCGCTCCGGGTACTGTCTTTCCGGGATTGACCGTCGTTCCGGTGGATATAGGCGAATAGTGTAATGCCGGTACCCGCCGTCGCATTGTTTCCGGGGGCTCGAAATCGTCCCCGGGATCCCGGGGATTGAATCGAACCCCGTGGGTGAATTGCCGGGGGATAAGCGCGTGTTTTCACTCAGTGGATCTTGCAGCGCGTCGCTAGTGTTGGTCATAACGAACGGCCACATGGATGACGGGGCGCCCGTCTCGACACGGCGCTCACCCGCCGCACACTTTCAAAAAGCAAAAGGGAATCGCCAGTTGCAGCAATATGAATCTGACCGCGCACTTAAACAGGTTGTCTCCCCGGTACTGCTGGTCTCGGTCAGAATGCTGTGGGCAGCGATGGCAACGGCAATATTGGGCGGCCTTCAAGGTCAGCATTCGGGGCGTTATCTTGCAGCGTTCTGAACAACCACCGTTGAGGATTTATTCGGACAACTTAGATCGACAATTAGCCCGTTGATCACCAAGTCAGTCCGGGTAGATCCTCCATCCCGTGCATCCGCTCAAGTCAGCGGCGGTCAAGCTACAAGTCCGCCCAAATAAAGCCCGCTGCGCGGGTTAACCGCCTCCAGCTGGCCGAACGATCTCCAGCCGGTCCCCGTCCTGGATAACGATCGAATCGTACTCGGGACGCCTGACGATGACGCCGTTAACGGCGACCGCAACTTTGCGCTCCGCGAGATCTTTGAATTCGAGATAAGCGATCAGGCTCATCGACCCGTCCAGCTCGGTCTCGCTCCCGTTAATCGTCACCGAAATCATACTCTTGTCCTTTGAGTCCCCCTCTGAATTCTCTGACCGCTGACTCTGACAAATCCTTTAATCAGGGATTCAGGCCCTCCTCCCATCGGGTTCCGCGTCCTCGATCGCATTTCTGAGCTCGGCGGCGGCACGTTCAGGATCCTTTGCCAGTAAGATCGCCCCGATCACGGCGACTCCGATCCCGCCTGCGGCCACCACCCCTGCGGCGCGCTGTGGGTTGATGCCGCCTATACCAATTATCGGCGTGTCCACCGACTGAGCGACATCCCTGACAAGGCCAACCCCTGCGGCCTTCTGCCTCGGGTGCGAAACCGTCTCGTAAAGAGTGCCCAACACCAAGAAATCCGACCCGTCAGAATTCGCCTTCTGTGCACCCTGTACGGAGTGAACAGACCGACCGATCAGCCACCTGTCGCCGCCAAGATTCCGGGCTGCTTTCACGGCCGTTCGACGCTCTCCCAGCTGGACACCGCTCGCGCCTACGGCAAGCGCCACGTCCACTCGATTGTTTATCGTTACAAGAGCATCATCACCTACCGTCTCCATCACGGAGGCCGCAAAATGAAAGAATTCCGTTCGCTCCAGCCCGGGCGCACGCACCTGAATCATGTTGGCGCCGCCTCGTATGGCCGCTCCGATGACCTCATGCAAGGCCGCAGGGTCTTCGCCGTGTTCCAGCGCCGTCACAAGGCAGAGCACTCGCTCGGGCAGTGGGGTTCGCGGCATTTCGATCGACCGGTACCTCTACCGCTCAGTCCGCCGGTGAGGGCTCTGGCACGCCCTCAAGCGGTGATGATGCGGAAGCGTATGCCTTCGCAGGGATGCGCCCCGCCTGGTAGGCCATTCTGCCGGCCTGTACGCCAAGCTTGAACCCCTCACCCATCAAGGCCGGGTCTTCGGCCATCGCGATGGCGGTGTTAACCAGCACGGCGTCCGCGCCGACCTCCATGACAGAGGCCGATTCCGAGGGGGTGCCAAGACCAGCGTCGACCACAACGGGGACCGAAGCCTGTTCGATGATTATCTGTATTTCGTCCAGGGTCAGCACGCCGCGACCGGAGCCGATGGGCGAGCCGAGTGGCATTACGGTTGCGCAGCCGATGTCTTCCAGCCGGCGGGCCAGTACGGGGTCGGCGCCGATGTACGGCAGCACCACGAAGCCGTCCTTGACCAGCCGCTCAGATGCCTCAAGCGTCCCGATCGGGTCCGGGAGAAGGTACTTGAGGTCCGGGATCACCTCTACCTTGATCCAGTCGGATCCGGTGACCTCACGCGCCAACTGGGCGGTGAACACGGCCTCGTCCGCCGTTGTGGAACCGGCTGTGTTCGGGAGGATCTGATACTTGTCCCAATCGAGGTAGTCGAGGAGCGTCTTCTCGTTTGGGTCGTCAAGATTCAGGCGGCGAATGGCGACGGTGATGATCTCCGTGCCAGACGCCTCTACGGACGCCACGAGGTCTTCCGGGGACCGGTGCTTGCCGGTGCCCGTCATCAGGCGCGACGTGAAGGTCTTACCGCCGATTGTTAGGTGGTCGCTCATCAGATCGCTCCCGTGCTCGTTGTCTGCTGCGCAAGCGGTGCTCCGGGTGCGCGAACACCCGGGGTCTGAGAGCCATTTGACGAGAATTCCTACGTTGGCATTAACCAGATCAGGTTTCAGGGTCGGTGGCGGTTCCGGCCACCCTCTCAGCCTGGCTCCCCAAGCTCCCCGAGCGCGAATGCGAATCCGCGCCTCTCAGTACGGTCAGCAAGCGTAAGTCCATCGAGCCAGAGCGTCAAATGGGTTGCGTGGGCAATCGCATCGAGCCACCGGTGGTATTCTGGCCGCCCACTTGCTATTTCTTCGTATCAATAGCCAGAACACTGGAGCTTCTTGATGAGCCGCGTCGTCTTCTACTCAGAACCGAGTCATCGTGTGGCGCTCGCCGAATCGCTTGCGCCGGACGATCTTGATGTTTCGGTTGTCGATACCGGGCTTTCTTGGGAGAAGCGCAAGGAGCTTCTCAAGGACACCGAGGTCCTGATCCTGGGCGGGCTGGCGATGCCGTACGAAGAACTGGTCCAGCTACCAAAGCTGAAGATGCTCCAGTTGATGAGCGCTGGGTATGACCAGATTGACGTCCCTGCGGTCCGCGAGCAGGGCATCTTTGTGGCGAACAACTCGCCCCAGATCGCCCGCTCCGTGGCTGAGCACGCGCTGGGCCTGATGCTGACGGTGCAACACAAGTTCGTGCCCGGCGTGGAAGGGGTTCGGGACGGCACTTGGCGGGAGCCTGTGCGCTCGGGCGTGTACGAGGTCGGTGGAAAGACGATCGGCATCATTGGCCTTGGCAATATCGGGCGGCTGGTGGCGCAGATGGTTCGGGGATTCGGACCCGCCGAGGTGATCTACAACGACACGGCGCCAATTCCCGCCGATGTAGAGGCAGAGCTTGGCGTGCGGCGCGTTGGGTTTGAGGAGCTGCTCAAGACCTCCGACATCGTGACCGTTCACGTGCCCCTGTTCTCCGGAACGAGAGGGATGATGAACGCGCACGCCTTCTCGCTGATGAAAGAATCCGCCATCTTCATCAACACCTGTCGTGGGCCGGTCCAGAACGAGGCCGATCTTATAGACGCCCTGAACGACGGACAGATACGCGCCGCCGGGCTGGATGTGTTTGAGGTGGAGCCGACGCCAGTCGACAACCCGTTGCTCAGTATGGAGAACGTCGCGGTCACGCCCCATCTTGCTGGCTCCAGTGAGGAACGGGTTGAACGGGCGCTTGTGTTCTCGTACCAGAACGCCCGGCGGGTGGTTTCCGGCGGGGATCCTGAGGGCCAATTTGAGGTGCTGACATAGATCGCTGGCGGGCAACCGGGCTGGTCTTGGACCTTGACGGGACGCTGATCGACACGGATGAGCGGCTGTCCCCGGGTGTGATCGAGGCGGTGTCCCGCGCTGCCGCCTACGTGCCGGTTGCGATTGCCTCCGGAAGGGAGCCGGGCGATGTCGCCCGCTACGCACGCCAACTGGGACTCACGACGCCGCAGATATCCGACAACGGCGCACGCATCCTGGACCCGGCGGACAACTCGACCATCGAGGCGCATTTGATGGATGAGACGGACGCTCGTTCCATCACGGCGGGGTTGGACGCGCGTGGGATGCGTTTCTTTGCCGTGGATGGATGGAATCTGAAGCGCACCATCCCGGAGATCGAGGCGTGGGAGATAACGGTGATTGCCGCTTCCACGCAGGACCGGGACGCGCCAACCGATTTTCAGGAAGCGACGGTGCGGGCCGCGATGGAGCTTGCGTCTGATCAGGTGGCGGCGATTCTGTCGGTCGGGGCCGACGGCAATCGCTGGTACGTGAACTACACCCGGAGGGGCGTCGACAAGGGCACGGGGCTGCGGAGCTGGGCGGAGCGCGTGGGAGTGTCGCTGGACGGCGTGGTGTTTGTTGGCGATTCGCTCAATGACGTCGAGGCGTTTGCGGTGGCGGGCATACCGGTGGCTATGGGCAGCGCCTCCGATGAGGTGGCAGCGGCGGCGCAGGAGAGGGTAGGCGATGTCCGTGAGGACGGTGTGGTGCAGGCGATAGAGCGGTTTGTTGCCCCGACGGGACGTTTATTTTGAGGCCCTGCCCGGCAGTTATTTACAACGCGTTTTCTCAAATGATTGTTGACGCGATCAGATCAGCCTCGAGGGAAAACTAGACTTCTCCCTCACCCTACCCCTTCTCCCATTGGGAGAAGGGACCCGGCGCGCTATTCTGGAAGTGGGCAACGGGCCTTGATCGTTAGATGACGCTGGTGGAACCTCCCCCACCCCCTCTCTCCCACCGAGAGAGGGGGGCGTGAACATGTCGCGAGCATCCGTTTGAACTTTGACGTGGCCCTAGTTGCCGGACGACTCGTCTCCTGGTTCCAGTAGCGTTTCGTCGTCGGGGTCGTTGCCCGATCTGAGCGCCCGCATGCTGGCGGTTAGCGCCCTGCGCCAGACGTTCAGCTCACGTCGCAGTGCGGAGCGGAACGGCCGACCGGACTCGCCGATGTTCCTGTACTTCCGCTGGCGCCGTCTCACCAGCGTCCGGCGGTGCCGCTCAACGACCTCCGTGATCTCGATCATGAGCGCCCGTTTGAGCAGGCGTGACGCCTCCAGCGGGTCGCGGTGAGCGCCGCCGTCCGGTTCTCTAACGATCTCGTCGATAATCCCCATGCGGCGACTGTCTACGGAAGTAAGCCGCAGCGCGCCAACCACCTGGTCTGCCGCCGCGGAGTCACGTAGCTCGGCCACCGCCGCTCGTTCCGGCGAGATCGGCGTGTAGATGGCGTTCTGGAGCATCAGAACGCGGTCGGTCACGGCGAAGGCCAGCGCCGCCTCACTTCCGCCCTCCCCGATCAACACGGAGATAGTTGGTACCTCGACATCCAGGAGCGTCGATATCGTTTGAGAGATGGCCTGCGCCTGCCCGCGTTCCCACGCCTCCAAGTCGAGCGCCGACCCGGGCGTGTCCACGAGCGTCACGATCGGCAGGTTGAATCGGGCCGCAAATCGGACGGCGCGTCGCGCCTTACCAAACCCTTCAGGGGTTATAGATCCGCTTGCAGACAGGCCTTCCGGTGTGTCGTCCTCGGATGACGAAATCATGCCGCTCGGCGGGGTTTTCTCCTGCCCGATCACGACTACCGACTGGCCCGCCAGACGTGCGATACCGGTGATTACCTCAGACGCGTCGGCATACTGGCGGTCGCCGTGAATCTCCACGAGATTGGCGAACACCTGGTCGATGAAGTGGCGTGATGTTGGACGATCCGGGTGACGGGCGAGCTGCACCATCTCCCACGCCTCCATGCGTCTCGGGCGTGCCCGTGGCGGGCGGCCGCGGTGCCGTTTAGCGAGACGGAACTCGGGCCTGAGCAGTTCCAATATCGTGGAAACGACGTGCTTGATTCGCTCGCGGTCGACCACTCCGTCGAGCATGCCATGGCGGAAGTGAACCTCCGCCGAGTGCTGCCCTGCGACGAGTGATCCGCCGGATTCTTCTTTGAGGGAACGGAACGGGGCGAAACCCACATGCGCGCCGGGTTCGGCAAATATCAGGTCCGCCTGCGATCCGAACGATGCGTACACCTGGCCGGTCGCCGGGTCGCCGAGAACAGAAACGAGGGGCACACCGCGCCTGTGCATCTCATTGGCGGCGACGGTCGTCTTCGCCATCTGCATGAGCGAGAGGACGCCTTCCTGGATACGTGCGCCGCCGCTGTTGATCACGGAGATGGCGGGGTAGCGCTTGCGCGCCGCCATCTGAAGTGCGAGGGTGACCTTTTCGCCGACCACAAGGCCCATGCTGCCGCCCAGGAAGCCGAAGTCCAAGACTATTAGCACGACCGGCGTGCCGCCGATGGTGCAGACGCCGGTGATGACGGCCTCGGTCAATCCGGTCCGGTCCTGGTCCTGCAGCAGCCGGTCACGGTAAGAAACACGTGCGGAGAAAGAGAGCGGATCGAGCGACCTTATCCAGCGGGAGGTCTCACGAAAAGTCCCGGAATCCGCCAGTATATCGACCCGTCTGCGGGCGGACATGGTGTAGTGGAACCGGCAACACGGGCAGACCAGGTACCGCTCGTATGTGGGACTGCCTTCGAGCGATCCGCCACAGGCGAGACAGGTTGTCCGAACACCCTCAAGGTCGAGTTCGTGCTGTTCGGAGCTGTCGGGCGGATCCTGGCCCGGGAAGAGTGGGGTGATATTGGTCACACGCAGCCTCGTACCCTAAGCTTACCGCGCTTGTCGCGAACCGGCACGGCACAATGGCGAGTCAGAAGGCCCGGCTGGCCACGGGCCTTGTAGGTGAAACGTTAAAGAACGGGCCGTGGTTTTCCCGGCTCGCCGATCCCCACGATCCCGGCCTCTTCCAGTTCATCCATGAGCCGCCCGGCGCGGGGGTAGCCGATGCGCAAGCGGCGCTGCAGAAGCGAAATGGACAGCGTCTTATGCTGGCCCGCCATTTCGCAAGCCCTGTCGAACAGCGAGTCGCCGTCGTGTCCGCCGTCACCGAAGTCGCCGGTATCCGCCGATGCCGCTTTGGGTTCAATTTTCTGCAGTCGCGGCCCATCCACGGCCTTCCAGAAATCGACAACCCCCGCTACCTCGGGGTCGCCCAGGAACGCGCCCTGGATACGCAGGGGCTTTGGCCTGTCGATCGGGAGGAAGAGCATGTCGCCCTTGCCGAGCAGCTTCTCGGCACCCGGGCCATCGATGATCGTCCGTGAGTCGATCTGCGAGGTCACGCCGAACGATATGCGGCTCGGGAAGTTGGCCTTGATGAGGCCGGTCACGACATCGACCGATGGCCGCTGAGTGGCGATGACAAGATGGATGCCCGTGGCGCGACCGAGCTGCGCCAGCCTGCACAGCAGACGCTCTACTTCTGAAGCCGAGGTCAGCATGAGGTCGGCGAGCTCGTCCACCATAATGACGAGATACGGCATTTTCGTGACGGCCTGCTCGTTGTAGGCAACTATGTTGCGGACGCTGGCGCGCTCCAGCACTTTGAAACGGTCCGTCATCTCGTCAACGAGCGACTTCAAGATGCCTACCGCGATGTCTGATTCAACCACCGGCGCTGCGTACAGATGCGGAACGCCGGTGTACGGCGTTAGTTCGACGCGCTTGGGGTCGATCATCACTATGCGCACCTGCTCCGGCGTTCTGCTCATTAGCAGTCCGGTGGCGATGGTGTTCATGCACACGCTCTTGCCTGACCCGGTGGCGCCCGCTATGAGCAGGTGCGGCATGCGTGTCAGGTCGATCACCACGTGCTCGCCACCGCTGCCAACGCCGAGCGGGACCGGGAGCGGCGCTGCAGATGCGAACTCCTCGTAAGCGTCCGATTCGATCACGGTACGCAGGGTGACGGGCGTCGGCCGAGAGTTCGGCACTTCTATACCGACGAGGGACGCTCCCGCCACCGGCGCTTCAAAGCGCAGGCTGGGCGATGCGAGTGACAGCGCGAGGTCTTTCTCGCGTGCCAGGATGTTGTCCACCCTGACCCGCTGGCGTCCGGAGCTGCGTTCCGCCCCGGGGGCCTGTTCCGCCACGAGGTTCTTGGACCCACGGCCACGGCCCCAGCCCGGCACGATGCCGTACATCGTCACCCGGGGACCCACCCTGACATCCCCAACCGATACCTCGATACCGTGGTCGGCCAGGGTCTCTACTATGAGTTCGGATGTAGCCTCAATCTCCGTTTCCGGAACGCCACCCCCGGGAGCGGTCTTGAGCATCTCGATATCGGGGAGCGGCCATGCAAAGGGCGGCACGTGCAGGAAGGAAGGAAGGATCGGAGCGAGGAGCCCAGGCTCGCCTTCCCCAAGATCGCTTTCAGGGTCTTCTAGGTCCAGCGCGTCTTCATCATCGATCAGTGTCTCGACGACCGCCCTGACGGTTCTGCCGTCGGCGTCGATGATCGTCTCCTCGGTCGGATCGATCTCGGTGGCGAGGAGGTCCGGCCGGACATTGCCGACGAGCGGCGGGGCCGGTTTGTCGGTGGTGAACGACGGATTTTTTATCTGATCCGCCTCGGTGCCGAACGTGGCGGCGCCGTTCATGAGCTCTTCCGCCGTGGGGCCGGATTCTGCACGGGAGGATCGCCACGCCGCTATGCGTGACGCCAGACCGGCAATCCCAGCGATGAAGAGCACGCTGAAGGCGACCAATCCGGACCAGATCGTCTGCAACGTCGCAAGCGCTATGCGCGGCCATGCGGTCGCCGCAGCGATGACGACGAGAACGACTACACGTGATATGGCGAGCGCCGTCTGGCTGGCGGTTCCGCCGGAATCTGCCCATTCCGCCGGCCAGCGGGCGAGGTAGTTACCAAAAGAGCCCCCGTACGACTGGTTTATCAAGTTTTCGCGGCTGTTCGCAAAGTCGTCAGGTACCTGAAACAACCCGAGCACGCCGACGACCGCCAGCCCGAGTACGGAGATCGAAAAGGCGTAGCGCGGGTACGTTTTGAATAACGCCGGCGCAACGTTCAGGAGCATCACGACCGCAGCTAACCAGATGAGCAGGGGTACCGCGGACCAACCGAGATGGAACCGCAAGGCGTCGAATAACAGCACGGCGAGCACAGCCGCGGCGGCGAGAACGATCACCGCCGACCGTGAGTATGCGTTTCTTGCCGTGGCGCTGACGCCGATCGCGCCCAGAGCGTATCCGCTCACCGTGAGGCGGCGCGTCTGCGATCCAATTGTCTGGATAGCTCCGCCTAACATTGCGCCTCCTGAAGAAAACCGGCCGAGGGATTACCGACTATGCGCCGATCGGTCGTCATTGACCTTAACAGCGGCAGCCCCAACGTGACTCGGATCAGAGATCGAACGCCACGGGGATGATGGATGGACGGCGCCGCGTTCGCTGGCTGAAGAACCTGCCCACGGTCTTTTTGACGATGGCCTCGACCTCGTTCCACTGTATGGACTTATCGGAATCGCGGTCAAGAACGGCACTCAACTCATCTATGGCATCTTCAAACAGGGCATCGGCCTCTGCGTAGTGGACGAAGCCGTTTGAGACGATCTTCGGCCGTCCGGCGACGCGACCGTTCGAGTCCCGGCCGAGCACCACCACGACGAAACCGTCACGGGCCAGCAGCCGGCGCTCAACGATAACGTTGCCGTGCTCGTCCCATTTTCCGTAGCCATGGATGAAGACGTGTCCGGCGGGGATTTGCTCCACCACTTCCGCCGTGTCACCGGTCAGGCGCAGCACGTCGCCGTCCTGCAGCAAGAAGGCGTCGTCCGGGTGCACGCCGTGTTCGATCGCGAGATCAACGTGCGCCCGCAGCATCCGGTACTCGCCGTGGATCGGCACAAAGTGCCTTGGCTGCAGCAGATTGTGTACCGCCCGCAACTCCTCGCGGGCCGCGTGGCCGTGTACATGGACGTTCCGGGTGTTGTGGGTGACAACGTGCGCCCCTTGCTCCACGAGGTCGTTGATCAGGTTACTGACCGATGTTTCGTTGCCGGGGATCGGCGTGGCGGAGATTATGACGGTGTCGCCCTTCCGGATATCGACATCGTTGTGCGTCCCGGCGGCCATGCGGGCGAGTGCCGATTGCGGCTCTCCCTGCGCACCGGTGTTCATGTAGACGACCCGGTGGCCCGGAAGCCCCAGGGCGTCCTGGGCGCTGATCAGGGTCTCGTCTTTGATGTTCAGGTGGCCGAGGTCACGTGAGATCTTGAGGTTGTTAATCATGCTGCGGCCGACGATGGCGAGCCGGCGTCCGTGGGCGACCGCGGCATCGGCGATCATCTGGATGCGGGCGATCTGTGAGGCGAAGCTGGCGACCAGCACCCTGCCCTCGGCGTTTCCGACGATGTCGTGCAGGGTTTGCGCAACCTCCCTGTCGGAGCCGGAGTAGCCCTCGTTTTCGGCGTACGTGGAGTCGGCCATGAGGAGGAACACGCCGTCCGCTGCGAACTCCGCCATGCGGGCGAAGTCAGTCGGCTCGCCGATGGTCGGGTCGTTGTCCAAACGGAAGTCTCCGGTGTGGACGACCGTCCCGAGCGGGGTCCGCAGCGCAATGCCCATGGCGTCCGGAATACTGTGACACACGTCAAACCATTCGGCCTCGAAAGTGGTCCCGAAGCTGACCTGTTCGCCGGGTGTGACCAGGTTCAGATCGGCCTCACGCAGGAGCCCCCGCTCCTTCAGCTTGTTGCGGATGAGCGCCATCGCCATATTGGGCGCGTAAATCGGGACGGGGAGCGCTTCCATGATGTGCGGCAGTGCACCAATGTGGTCCTCGTGTCCGTGTGTGACGAGGATAGCCCTGACACGATCGATGTTCTCGATCAGGTAGTTGATGTTGGGGATGACGATGTCGATCCCCGGCATGTCGTCTTCCGGGAACAGGACCCCGGCGTCGATTACAACGACGTCCTCTTCCGTTTCGAGGACCATCATGTTTTTCCCGATCTCACCCAGCCCGCCCAGCGGCAGGATCTTTAGCGCTTCGTTGGCCATATGGCTCCTATGTGATTATTCGTTTTGGGGTCTGCGCCCGCCGCCCGCCAACTCTGGTTGGCCCGTCGCGCTGCGCATTTATTGAATCGATAAGTAATTGATGGTGAGTTGTGGCTCTATTGTGCGGGATGCAGGCCGGTAGCGGTGACACGTCGTCGACTTGTCATGCGGCGCTGCAATTGTTGGCGGCGGCTTCAGGCTTCAAGTGTTCGGTTGCCTGGCGCAAATCTGTGACCGTGAATACCGTCGGTTATCGACCGGTCCGGAACAGTTTTATTAGAAGAGGCGATTCTGGCCGGCCCCGTCCCCGCTGGGCGTTTCGGCCGGTGTCAGGTCGATGGGCGCCGAGGCACCGGCTTCCGTTTGTGGAGCCGCGGTCGCACTGATCTCAAGTGACCGAAGCACGGCCTCCGGTAGCCGCCGGATATCGTTCTCAAGTGTCTGCCGCAGGTTGGTTGACCGCAGCGCCGCCGCCGGGTGGTAGAGCGGGAAAACGACGATATCCCGCCAAACGGTGGCGCGCCCGTGTTGGTCCGATATGCGGGCGTCGGGCAGGAACCGGTTCATGGCGTGTCGGCCCAGTGTTGCGATCACGTGCGGCTTCAAAAGGCTGATCTGGGCTTCAAGGTAGGGCCAGCAGGCGCGCACTTCGTCCGGGAGCGGGTCGCGGTTGTCCGGCGGCCTGCACTTCACGACGTTTGTGATGTACACGTCCGAGCGGACCAGCGGCACCACGCCCAGTAACTCATCCAGCAGTTGGCCCGCACGCCCCACGAAAGGAAGCCCCTGCTGATCTTCGTTGAACCCCGGACCCTCGCCGATGAACAGAATCGACGGCGAATCGGACCCCTCTCCGGGCACTGCGTTGGTCCGGGTTCCCGACAGGCCGCACTTTGAGCAACTTCGTACGATGGTGGCGATGTCCTCAATGGAAGACATCTCACCGATGTACTCATCGTTGGAGGTCATGCTGGCCTCGGCTTCCTCGACCAGTTAGATCGGGGCCGTAACTCCCCCGTAACCCGGGACTAGGGGGCCGGGGAAGGGGCTTCGGAGCTAATCGCTTACGCTCTTGGTTGCAAGGTAGTCCACTACATCTTGGACCGTGTTAAGTCCCTCGGCGTCCTCGTCGGAGATCTCCAGCGGGGTGTCGTCGCCGCCAAACTCCTCTTCAAGGGCCATGATTAGCTCGACAACATCAAGCGAGTCAGCTTCGAGGTCCTCAGTGAAGGACGACTCGAGTTGGATGTCATCGGGCTCCACGCTGAGTTTGTCGGCCGCGATATCCCGCACCCGCTCGAAAACTGTCGCCATTCGTTACCTCCGTAACAGGGGGTCGTTTGTATTCTAGCTGCTTCTTCAGACCCGATCTCCCACCGCTGGCCCATCCTATTGGCAAGCACCGGTATCGGGTCAAGTATTTTCCGTCTACTTCTGACGGCGGATTATCGTAGCACCGTCCCGAGCACTCCGTTTATGAATCGCGGAGATGTTTCGGAACCGTAGAGTTTTGCGATCTCAACGGCCTCGTTTGCGATCACCGCCGGCGGGGCGTTGTCGTCCCCTTCAAGAGACAGTTCGGCAAGGGCGAGCCGAAGGATTGCGCGGTCCACGCGGTCTATACGGGCCACGGGCCGGGCCGGGGCAAGTTCACCGATACGGTCATCCAGCGCCAGCCGGTCCGACTCAACGGCCTCGACCAGCCGGGCGGCGAATTCAAGTTGATCGTCCGGCAAGGCGTCACGCTCCGCGATCTGGTGCAGCGCCCTGACCGCCGGGTGTCCGGTGCTCTCCGCCTCGTACAACGTCTGTGTCGCCGCAGCCCGGGCAGCACGCCGCCCTGAAAGCGGGGACTCTTCCGTTTCCGAGTCCGGTTCCATATGGATGAGGCCGGGCGTCTGCGGAGAAAGTATCTCCGGCAGCGGCTCGGGCGGCGGAATATCGTCGCCGCGCGAGTCGTACTCAGGGTCGCTCCCCGGGTAGAGATTCCCCTCGTGTTCAGGAGTGTGGCGCGGGCCGGTCAAAGCAACCTCATTGCTCGATGCTTGAAGCGGGCCGGAAGGCGGCTCTTAGCTTGCGAGCGCTACCACGGATTCCATGTCCGAGATGTTTGAGACGGTGGCCTCACGGTCAATGCGCCTCATCATGCTGGCGAGGACCTTGCCCTGGCCAACCTCGACGAAACTGCGCACGTCTTCGCCGAGCATGAAGCGGATGGAGTCAGACCAGCGAACACAGGACATGATCTGCATGCCCAGTTCTTCTTTGATCTCGGCAGCGGTCGTGATGGAGCGTGCGTCGCAGTTTGCAATCACCGGGACGGCAGGGTCGTGCCAGTCCAGCGAGTCGATGACTTCGAGCAGGCCGGAGCGGGCGGGTTCCATAAGGCCGGAGTGGAATGCACCGTCCACGGGCAGCGGGACGCACTTGCGTGCGCCACGGGCGGCCGCAAGGTCGATCGCCTTGGCAAGGGACATGTGATCACCGGAAACGATGATCTGCTCATCGGTGTTGATGTTTGAGATGTAGGTGCCGGTCTCGTTGCAGATCTCTTCGACGGAGAGTTCGTCGATGCCAAGCAGTGCGGCCATGCCGCCGGGTCGCTCGTCACAGGCGTGCTGCATCAGGCGGCCACGCTCCACTACGAGCCTAGCGGTGTCGGCGACGCTGAGTGCGCCTGCGACGTGGAGTGAACTGTATTCGCCGAGGCTGTGGCCAGCAACCATCGCGATATCCGGACAACTTCCATGCGCCTCTTCCAGCGCCTTGTAGGCGGCGAGAGACACGGCCGTGATGGCCGGCTGGGCGTTCTCTGTCTTGGTCAGTTCTTCCTGGGGGCCATCGAACATGATCGACGTAAGCGACCGTCCAAGGGTGTCATCTATCTCGTCAAAGACCGCTCTCGCGGCCACAGAACCGTCGTACAGATCCTTGCCCATCCCGACGGTTTGTGAACCCTGGCCGGGGAAAAGGTAAGCAACCTTCTCGGTCTGTGAGGCTGGTGACATCGGGTTTCTACTGCTCCTGCTTGTGCCGTTCAGGCAGATTCGCCTATTTGCCGGGGGACCTAGTGGTTGTGCCCGGCGTGGTCGTCGGTTTCTGCGACCTCAACCCCCGGCTCTCGCACGTCCACGACGGATCGGCCCTTGTAAAAGCCACACGTCGGGCAGACCCGGTGTGGAAGCTTGACGGATCTGCACTGCTGGCAGACCGAAAGGGCGCCCCGAGACAGGAAGTGATGGGCGGCGCGTCCGCCCTTGCGAGCACGGGAATGTTTTTTCTTTGGAAGTGGGGCCATTTTACGGGTTCTCCAATTGACCGAACCGAAATGAGAGTCTCGTCTCACCCATTCCGAAGCGCAAGGTAGATGCACAGCGAAGTTGGTTTGGTACGGCGTTGTTAACGTTTTGGGTTTTAGTTCTTGAACTCAAGTAGGGCTGCGAGACGAGGATCGATCATCTCGATATCGCACGCGCAGGGGTTGGTGTTTTTGTTCGTCCCACATTCCGGGCAGATACCGGCGCAATGCGGTCGACACAGGGGTACCATCGGCGTTTCCGAGATCAAACCCTGCCTGATCGCTTCTGACGTATCGAGGTCGTTGGCTTCATCTACCCAGAATTCCGGGATTTCTTCTTCCCCTATGACCTCCTGCCGCAAAAGTGATGATCCGGCGCCAAGGTCGCCGTTGAGGGGGAAGTATTCGTCCTCGACTACGGTGTGAAGAACTGTGATCGCAGAGTCCAGGCAACGAGAGCACTCATTGACGCCCACGCCGGTGACTTCGCTACGCAGAAAGATCCCCCGATCGGTGCGGGTAAGTTTGACGTCTCCTGATATCCCATGGAAGTCGCCGTCTTCATGACTGATGGACTCGTCCTCGATCGAATAGACGCGAGAGGCTCCGAGTTCTCCGGAGAGGAGTGCCGTGACGTTATAGATCATGGGATTGGTAGGTGCGGATCCCGGGGCGAACCCCGGCTCACTGCCCCCTGTTTGTCGGGGCGATACGAGTGTTGCGGCGCAGCGTGCGCGCGATCACTACAAACGTTGACTCAAATTACCCGGGAAATTATCGCGCTGCCTCCGCGCGGGCGCAAGAATCCCAAATGTTCAGAGGGTTTGGCGTTGGTGTGAATACAGACGGGACTGTGGTTAGCACCGGTCAGACAGAGTCACATGTCCCAGGATTGCCCGCCGATTACCCCCGGAAGCGGTCAGGCGTTGGCCCCATCGATCAGCGCTCTTGAGATGACCAGGCGTTGGATCTCGGACGTTCCTTCGTATATCTCGGTCACCCGTTGGTCACGGTAGATACGTTCGACTACGGACGGCTGGAAGTAGCCGGTGCCGCCGTGGACCTGGAGCGCCTTGTGGGCGACCCGACCGGCGGATTCGGAAGCGTACAGCTTCGCCATCGCCGATTCGACCCCGTGCGGCAGGCCTACATCCACCAGCGCCGCCGCCCGGTATGTCATGAGTCGGGCTGCGTCGACCTCGGTCGCCATATCGGCGAGCATGAAGGCCACGGCCTGTTTGTCAAAGATCGGTCCACCAAAGGCCACGCGCTGCGTAGCGTAAGAGGTCGCAGCGTCCAGCGCGCCGCGCGCCAGCCCGATGCACTGCGCAGCTATAGAGACGCGACTTGAGTCCAACGTCTTCAGGGCGATGGAGTAGCCCTGCCCTTCAGCGCCGAGACGGTTAGCGACCGGCACGCGGCAGTCGTCGAACACCAGTTCAGCCGTTGAGGAACCGCGCATGCCCATCTTCCCGTGCTGTGGAACGATGGAGAACCCGGGCGTGTCCCTCTCAATAACGAGCGCGCTGATCCCTTTATATCTCAAGGCTTTATCGTGGGTGACAAAGACAACGAATACGTCCGCCGCTTCCGAGTTGGTGATGAAGTGCTTCGTCCCGTTAACGACATAGTCGTCGCCGTCCTGGACCGCGGTCGTGGACAACATCAGGGCGTCCGAGCCCGTGCCCGGCTCAGTCAGGGCGAATGCGCCGATGCGCTTTCCCGCCGCCATATCCGGGATCCAGCGGCGCAGCTGGTCGTCTTCCCCGTTTTTGGCGATGGTCTGCGCCGAGAGCGATATGTGCGTGGCGAAAACGGTGCTGGTGGAGCCACAAACCGCGCCTAACTCTTCCAGCACGACCATCAGGTCTCGGTAGCCACCGCCGCCGCCACCGGCCTCCTCTGCGATGCTCAGTCCAAGCAGCCCGAGCTCCGCAAGCCCCTCCATCTGCCGCTTCGGGAACGCCTCTTCGTTGTCCACTTCGGCGGCGTACGGCGCCACTTCGCTCGCAGCGAACTCGGCCACGGTGCTCTTTAAGAGTTCCTGCTGTTCCGTGTAGAAGGGTTGCATTCGTGTCTAATGCCTCAATTCTCGTACTTAGCCGATCGCCATCGGAACTGCGCTGCGGATGTAGTTGCAACACCGATAATTGGAAGTCGAATCGCGGCACTATACGCTCCAGAGAATTGATGGGAAGTGAACGAAGAGGCCGGTAATGTGCCGAGAGCCAGACCCGTTGGGATTTGGACGATCCGGAAACTTGAGTACTTACGAAACTATTTAGCCGCGTTTCCAACCGCCACTACCCGGGCTCCCCTTTAATCGTGACGTCTGAACACCCGAAGATCAATCGGCTGTCATTCGTAGATCTCGATCCCGATTGGGTAAGGGATCTTCGAGATCAGTGTGTGTCCGAAGAAGTCTCGTTTTCTTCAAACAATGGGGCGGATTACGGAGTAAATCCCACAGTCACCTTCTGGATGGGCAACACCGGGATCAGATGCCGTCCACTGTGGAAGTTGTATCCGCCGCTATCTCCTGACTCTGGGTCTGTCTCTATCTGAACATCTCGATCTTCATGAACGACTCGGCGAGCTCCATCCCCTGCTTTTCACCCGTCTCGGAAAGCCGTTTGCGAGAGCGTTCATCGCGCTCCTCGCTCCGGGGGCCGACCTGGCTGAAGTGGGAGTGCAGGGCGTTCTGGCGCGTTTCAAAGTAATCCGTCACGTCCACGTAGGTGTTCGGTTCTTGGGGCCTAAAGAGCCAGATCTCCTCGATCTTGTGCGGCTCCAGCCCCCCTTCAAGGTGTTCCGGGAACGCCAAGTGGTCCCTCGAGTACGGGAATACGGCGTCCAAGGTCACCCGGCCCGAGTAGTAGTGGTCACGGTGGCGGATGTAGGGCCGTCCGGGGTCGATGCACATGAGCAGGTCCGGCTTGTGTTTGCGTATCGCCCAGACGATCCGTTCCCGAAACTCGTCCGTATCTTCAAGGGCCTGATCCGGAAATCTGAGGAACTCGACCCCGGCAAGGCCGTAAACGCGAGCGGCTTCAAGCGTTTCTTTCTCCCTCAGCTGTGCGAGATCGGCCGGTTTCACGGATCGGTCGCTGGTTCCTTTGTCGCCGTTTGTGCAGACGACGAGGATCACTTTCTTGCCCTCTGCGCACCATTTGGCGATCGTCCCGCCGGCGGCTGACTCGGAGTCGTCCGGGTGCGGCGTGACCACCATTATCGATTCGGGCTCGGTCATGTTTCCTCTTCTGCTATTCGAAGATTGCGGGACTACGTCGGGTGGCCGGGATCTCTCAAGACACTGGTAATCCCTGGCAAGATAACGGCCCGCCTATCTTGTTCCGGGGAGATTCTAGCGCTCCGTAACGGAGGCTGGGCGACGCAGGCGCGTTGACACCTGCCGCGGGCAAACAGGACTATAGCCATGTATGCCGCGTTTGCGGCGTTCCTTGACTCCGACCCAACGCTCCAGGCACCCCATGTATGCGAATCATCGGCGTAGACCCCGGGCTTGTTAACACCGGATACGGCGTTATCGACGTGAACGGGCGTGCCCATGTGGCCGTCGAAGGTGGGGTGTCCAAAACGAAGGCCTCCGATGCGCTGGAGTTCAGGCTGGCGGCGATCTATCGTGACATCAAAGAGGTGATCGAAGAGCACAGGCCAAACGCCATGGCGGTCGAGGACCTCCATTCGCGCTACCGCAATCTGAAGACGGCGATCATCATGGGGCATGCGCGCGGTGTTGTCGTGCTCGCTGCGGGTGAGGCCGGCATCCCGGTATTTCACTACCAGCCGACCCAGGCGAAGAACCTTGTCACCGGCTCCGGGCGGGCGGACAAGGAGCAGGTCCAGCGGGCGGTGGCCGTCCACCTGCGGCTGCCGGGACTCAACAACGAACATGTTGCGGATGCGTTCTCCATCGCCATCTGCCATGCCATGATGTCAGATAGTCCGGTGGCGAAAGCGATTTGACCGGAGTCCGTCCAAATGCCGGGTTCTATTTGGTAACGGGTGTCGAAACAGCGGGGCCAGAGATTTGATCAGCTACATCGAGGGCAAAGTCCATCGTTTTGACAGGTCCGCCGAAACCGTCGTGATCAACGCCGGAGGGGTTGGCTACCAGATAGTGGTGCCGCAGTTCGTGATGAGTGCGCTGTCCGCCCGGCCGGTGAACCTGGGTGATGAACTGGCGCTCGAGGTGTACTACCACGTGACGGACCGGCAGCCGAAGCCGGTCCTCGTAGGGTTCCAGCGCGGGCACGAGCGTGCCTTTTTCGAGCAGTTGATACAGGTGGAAGGGCTGGGGCCCGTTCGCGCTGCGAAGGCCATGATCTTTTCTGTATCGACCATCGCCCAGGCGATAGAGGCGGAAGATGTGCGCGTCCTGCAGCGGATGCCGGGCATCGGTGCCCGGGCGGCGCAGAAGATGATCGCGACCCTCAAGGGGAAGGTGATCGAGACCGCCATGCTCCGAGATGAGGGCTACCACGATGCGCAAGCCGGGCCGACGGTCGGCGCGGGGACGGGCCGGGACGAGGCGATAGAGGTGCTTGTAAATCTGGGCTACCGGCAGCCGGAGGCGGAGCACGACGTGGATGAGGCGCTTATGGCCAACCCGGAACTGGCCGGGGCGCCTGAGGAGCTGATACGAGAGATATTCAAGGTGCAGGCCGTAGCGGGCCAGGGGCGTGATGGCGCCCGAGGGGTGAGAAGCCCTGGCTAGAGAAAAGGTCACCCTGGGCGGAGATAACGACCCCGGTGACGAGACCAACGAGGCTCTGGACGCCGAGCTGAGGCTGGTGGCCGGGGAACGCGCTGCGTCCGAAGATCAGGCGATTCTCCAGCTGCGGCCGCGTGACTTTACCGAGTACGTGGGCCAGCAGAATCTGATGCACAGCCTCAAGATCGCCGTGACCGCAGCGGTGAACCGGGGCGAGCCGGTCGATCACGTCCTGTTCCACGGGCCGCCGGGCCTTGGCAAGACCACTCTCGCCCACATCATCGCCCGTGAGATGAATGTCCGGCTTGAGCACACCTCTGGCCCTGCGCTTGAGCGGCCGGCAGACATGGTGGGGCTGCTGTCCAATCTTGAGTCCGGGGCGGTCCTGTTTATCGACGAGATCCACCGGCTTTCCAGCGCCGTCGAGGAGTATCTGTACTCGGCGATGGAGGACTACAGGGTCGATTTCGTGACGGGCGCGGGCGCTTACGCAAAGACGCTCAGCTTTCCCCTGCAGCCATTCACGCTGGTGGGAGCGACGACACGGGCCGGACTCCTGAGCTCGCCGCTCCGGGACCGATTTGGCATGGTCTATCACATGGAGTATTACTCGGACGACGAGTTGACTTCCGTCGTCACGAGATCGTCCGGGATCCTGGGCGTGGAGGCGGATCTTGAGGGCTCCGCCGAGATCGCACGGCGGTCACGCGGGACGCCCCGTGTGGCGAACCGGCTGCTGCGGCGCGTGCGGGACTTCGCACAGGTGGAGGGGGATGGTCATCTCAACCGGGAGATCGCCGCCACCGCGCTGGACATGGAGGGTGTCGACGAACTAGGGCTGGATCGGCTGGATCGGTTGTATTTGACGACGCTTGCCCACCAGTATCGGGGCGGACCGGCCGGGATCGCGGCCATCGCGGCCACGGTAAACGAGGAGCCCCAGACGTTGGAGGACGTGGTCGAGCCGTTCCTGCTTAAGCTGGGGTTCGTTATCCGGACACCCGGGGGGCGTCGAGTTACGCCCGAAGGGATGCGGCACGCCAGCGCGGTGATTGGGGGGGGACATGGGTCGTCGCAGGGAACTTTGCTGTAGCGACCAGACGGCCTTCGGGCGTCTATCCGGGAGGACTTCCCTCTCATCCTGCATCTTCTCCCGCTGGGAGACGGGAATCAATGCCGTGTACGCCCTCAATGGGCGGGGCAAGCACCACCCCTCCGAGTGTGACCGCAATAATCGGGTCTGTGACCCTCAGCGGCTGGACTCGCCTACCACTAAGGCTGCGACTTCTTGGATGACGTCTTCCGGGATGTCGTCGAACGACGAGTAGTTGAGCGAGTAGAGCTTGAAGTACAGGCCCTTTTCGGCCATCAACTCATCGTGGTTGCCGATCTCGACGATCCGTCCGTCCTGCAGGACGATGATCCTGTCCGCGCCGCGGATGGTCGCCAGGCGGTGGGCGATCATTACGCCGGTCCTGCCTTCAAGCAACCTGGCGAGCGCTTTCTGGATCATCAGCTCCGTGTAGCTGTCGATGCTGGCGGTCGCTTCATCCAGTACGAGGATTTCAGTATCCGCCACGATCGCCCGTGCGAAGCTGATGAGCTGGCGCTGGCCGATCGACAGGTTGGAGCCACGCTCCTCGAGGATCGTGTCGTAGCCGTCCGGCAGCTTCTCGATGAAGTCATGCGCGCCAACCGTTTTGGCGGCTTCTATGATCCCCTCCCGGGTCGCTCCCGGGGTGTTGTACTGGATGTTGTCGTGTACCGACTCTGAGAAGAGGAACGGCTCCTGGAGGACCATCCCGACGTGGTGTCCGAGCGTTTCCTGTGTGATGTCACGGACGTCATGTTCGCCGACTATTACGGCGCCTTTCTGGACGTCGTAAAAACGGTGGATGAGGGCCGTGATGCTCGTCTTACCAGAACCTGTCGGCCCCACGAGCGCAACGACCTCTCCCGGCTGCACCTTAAACGACACGTCATGAAGAACCGGGTGGTCCGGGTTGTATCCGAAAGTCACGTTGTCGAACTCGATCGAACCGTCGATCTTGTCAAGATCCTCCGCGTCGTCTTTATCCTCGACTTCGGTCGGGATATCCAACAGTTCAAAAATGCGCTCGCCGGCGGCCATGGCGCGTTGGAGCACGTTGTAGTGCATCGTCAGGTTGCGGATGGGGTCGAAGAACTGCCGCACGAGCATTAGGAAGGCGATCATCGTACCGATACTCATGTCGCCGTCGAGAACGAACAGGCCTCCGACCACGATGACGATCGCCCATGCGACGCCGGTCAGAAGCTCTACCACCGGCATCAGGATTGCGCTGAACTGGGCAGCCATCTTTGCGGCCCGGAGGTTGTTCGAAGTCAGTCCCTCGTACCGGGCGAGGTTCACCGGCTCACGGCGCATGCCCTGGACGACGCGTACGCCGTTCACGTTCTGACCCAGCGCGCCGTTACATATGGACTGCGTCACCCGTGCGTAAAGGAAGCGTTTACGGGCACGTGGCAGCCATACGAGCCGCAGCCCCATCATGATCGGGATCACGGTGAGGACCAGAAGCGCGAGCCGCACGTCCAGGAACAGGAGTACGGCGATAATCCCGATCAGTATCGCGATATCTCCGAGCGCCTGGACCATCGTCTCCATGAACTCCTGGAGAGCGCCCGTATCGCCCTGCGTCCGGGACATTACCGCCCCAACCTCTGTCTTGTCCGAGAAGGACAGCCCGACGCGCTGCAGGTGATGGAACATGGCGCGGCGGATGTCGAACAGCATGGCGTTCGACATGTGACCCACAACCACCTGCTGCGTGTGGTTGGAGACCCAGTTGACGATCGCGACGGTCAGCAAGATCCCGGTCACCCACGCCAGTTCGGTCCGTCCCGCGCCGACATCTAGCGCGTTGTCCACGGCGCGCTGGACGACCAGCGGAACGGCGAGCGTTGAGATGCTGAAAGCCAGGACGGCGATCAGACCGATTACTACTTTCTTCTTGTACGGCGCCACGAATCCGAGGAAGCGCTTGAACACCTCTCCGTCAAACGAGGGTCCAAATACGTCATCCATGTCCAGGTATTGACCTGGTGGGAGGCGCTTCCCCTCGCCCATGAGGGTGGATTTGCGCTGTCCCTTTCCGGAGCTGAAGTCAGAGGCCATCAGTCGTTGCCTCCCGTCGGCTCTGGTGTGTTGCCCATCGATAACCAGTCGCCGCTGAGATCGTCGCTCGGGCGCACCTGTAAGTCGTGCATCTCCCGGTAACGTCCGCCCAGCTGCATCAGCTCTTCATGTGAGCCGCGCTCAATGATCCTTCCCTCATCGATAACCAGGATTTCGTCGGCGCTCAATAATGTGCTCAGGCGGTGGGCGATGATGATGGTCGTGGCGTCCGCCGCCCGCCGGGCGATCTGCTCCCGGATCAGGCGCTCCGTAGCGGCGTCAATAGCCGACGTTGAGTCGTCGAAGATAAAGACCTTGGGCTGCAGAACGATCGCCCGTGCGATGGCCATACGCTGACGTTGGCCACCGGATAGCGAGACGCCGCGCTCGCCCACCATCGAGTCGTAGCCCTCCGGCATGCCGGTGATGTGCTGGTGCAGTTTGGCGTCTTCTGCCGAGTCGATGATCCGGCCTTCTTCCGCGTCGGGCTCGCCGTACGCGATGTTGTCGCTGACCGTGTCCCTGAAGAGGAAGGTGTCCTGCTGGACAAGCCTGACGCGTTGCCGCAGCGACTCCAACGTCACGCCGTTGATGTCCTGGCCATCGATCGTGATGCGCCCGGAGTCCACGTTGTAGTGACGCGGCGCGAGTTGGGCGATGGTCGTCTTTCCGCTGCCGGGCGGGCCGACGATGCCGATGGTGTGTCCCGGTCTGGCCTCGAAGCTGATGTTATTGATCACGGGTATGTCGGCGTACGAGAACGAAACATCCTCGTAACGGAGCACCCCTTCGGTGATCCTCAGCGGTTGAGCGTTGGGGCTGTTACGGATGGGAAGCTCAAGGTCAAGGACTTCGAAAAGTCGTGCGCCGGCCGAAGACGCCCTTGCCCACGAATTGATGAGCATGGGGAGCATCCTGATCGGCATTTGAAGCAACCCGAGGAAGGTCAGGAAGCGCGTTAAATCGCCGATGGACATGTCGCCGTCGATGACTTTGGTTCCACCGAACCAGAGAAGAACCGAGTACGCAACCAGCAGCGAGAAGGACATGAAACTGCCGTTCGACGCCCGGATCTCGGCGGCCTGGTCCATGAGACCTTTGACCTCCTCGGAAGAGGTGGCAAATTTCTTCTCTTCGTGTTCCTGGCCAGCGAAAGACCTGACAACACGAACCCCTCCGAGGTTCTCCTGGAGGGCGGTGTTGACGACGCCCATCTGCTCCTGAATCCGGATCCAGATGTTCCGCGAGCGAAGCCGCATGATCGTCCCGCGGAAGGCGACGATCGGGACGAATGCCAGCGTGAGAAGGCCCAGTTGCCAGTCAAGCGTCAGCATCAAATAAGCGCTGCCAGCCAGAAGCAGAATCAGGTAGAGAACGCGCAGCATGCCGGTATGGGCGAACATTCGCACGCCGTCGATATCCGAGATACCGCGTGACATCAGGTTTCCGGTGTGGGCGTTGTCGTGAAACGAGAAGCTCAGGCGCTGGAGTTTCTCGTAGTACTGGTTCCGAAGCGCCGTCGCCAGTGTCTGGCCCAGCACCTCTCCGGAGTACATCTGGCCGTAAGCGAAGACACCTCTCAGGACGCTCACAGCGATGAGAACTAGCGCCGCGTCCATGAGGGCGGCCCGCGCTGCATCCGAGTCGGAACCGTCTTCGACGAGCATGATCGCGTCGTCAACCGCGTTGCCTAGGAGCACGGGAATCGTCACAAAAAAGACGGACGTCCCGAGGATCGCCAAGAAACCAAAGGCCAGAAGCCAGGGGCTTATTGTGGTGGTGAGTTTGGCCAACCGCCAGAGGACGCTGGCGGACTGCGCAGGGGGAGGAATAGCGCGGCGGTTGGGTCTCCCCGCGACACTTGCTAGTCTCTGCTGTGGACTCGCGTTGCTGGCCGTTTCAAGCCTCTCAAATATCGGACGCCCTGTTCACGCCCTGCACGATGCGCCAGTCGCCCCGGTCCGGCGCCATCAACATCCGCCGGGGTACCGGACTCGCGGTGCTGTCTTCGCGAAGCCGGTCAGTCGATACTACATCCAGAATCGATGCATGGTTAAACACCGGATTCCGGCGGGGAGTCTACGCCCGCGCGGCGCTTGTTGCAGCGTATTAACAAACGAACTTGTCGAATCCTCCGCTTCATTCCATGTCCCCCGCGAGAAGATATCGTTCCTGAATGGCGATTACTCAGGGCAAAATCCGCCGCTTTGACGCCGAAATCACTCCCGGAGATCGCCCCGTCATATGGTGGGCGTCACGGGGAACCATCGCGCTGTTTCCCCGAAAGGGATTCCCCTCACTTCTTCTTGCTACCTCCCGAGCCCACTCCCGCCTACCGGAATGCCCTGGCTTTTTCGCTTGTCGGGTCCACCAGGAATTCGTCAAGGGTTTCATGGTTCAGGGCGACGCCAAGGCCCGGACGATCCGTCGGATTGATCCATTTGCCATCGTACTCAAACATCGGGTCCATGATCCTGGCGAAGTCCGGGAACCTGGTGTGGAGGCACTCAAGCCGGTAGAAGTTCGGGATTGTCATCGAGCAGTGAAATCCGGCCATGATCGAGACCGGGCCGAGTGCGTCGTGCGGGCTGATCCTGACGTAAAAAGGTTCGGCCAGCGACGCGATCCGCATCATTTCCGAAATGCCGCCGGTCCACGATATGTCCGGCATGATGAAGTCCACCAACCGCTCTTCAAGCATCGGGACGTAGTCGTAGCGAGTGAAGTGGCGCTCGCCCATGCAGATCGGGATATCGGTGCTTTCCCGCACCTGACGGAGCGCCTTGAAGCTCTCCGGCGGCACGGGCTCTTCGTACCAGATCAGGTTTATGTGCTCCAGCGCCCGACCGCCGGCTATCGCAGACGCCACGTCGAACCGGCCGTGAGCGTCGACCATCAGCTCCGTCTCCGGCCCAACGGCCTCCCTCACGGCGTCCATCCAATCAACGGCTTCGCCCAGGGCGCGCGGCGACAGATACTCTACGCGATCCGCGCCGGTGAACTCCCCGGTGTGCTTCCGCTGCCACTTGAACGGATCGGTCTTTATGGCGTCGTGACCGTCGGCCAGCGTTTGCTTTGCGGCTACGACGGCGTCGTCGATGGTGACGCCGTCGTACCACTGGTCCTGTATGTGGGTATACAGCGGGATGCGATCACGCACGGCGCCACCCAACAGCTTGTATATGGGTTGCCCAAGCACCTGGCCCCGGATGTCCCACAGGGCGATGTCTATGCCGCTGATCAGGTGCGAGATGAACCCCCGTCCGCTGAGGGATGAGTATTGGCGGAAGATCCGTTGCCAGATCTCTTCGATGTGCGCTGGGTCCTCCCCCACGACGATCGCCTTCACGGCCTCGATCCCGGCGACGAGCATCGGGCCGCTCCGGTAGTCGGTGCATTCGCCTAGGCCGGTGATGCCTTCATCCGTCTCCACTTCCACAAACACCCAGGGGCTGCCCGGAATCGGCGAAACGATGTATGTCTTGATGTCGGTGATTTTCATACTGGTGATCCAGTGTTGGCTTGATCCATGAGGGTTTGGGTAGAGCTACTGAAGCGGTTTATCCGAACTTGATAAACGAGTCCGCCGGGACGGTGTACTGGCCCAGTACCTCGTGGTTGAGGGCGATCCCGAGGCCGGGATGCTCCGTCGGGAGGATGCTGTCGCCCTTGTACTTGAACATCGGGTCGAGGATCTTTGCGAAGTCGTCGAACCAGGTGTGGAGGCACTCAAGACGGTAGAGGTTCGGCATGGTCATCGAGCAGTGGAATCCGGAGACGATGGACACCGGTCCCATGGCGTCATGCGGGGCGATTCGGACGTAGTAGGCCTCCGCCATCGAGCCGATCCGCTTCATCTCCGAGATGCCGCCGGTCCACAGGATGTCCGGCATCACGTAATCGACGAGACTGTGCTCAAACAGGGGTAAATAGTCGAAGCGGGTGAAGTGGCGCTCGCCCATGCATAGCGGAATGTTGGTGTTCTCACGGACCTGCTGGAGCGCGGCGTAGTTCTGGGGCGGAACCGGCTCCTCGTACCAGATCAGATTAACGTGCTCTAGCGCCTGCCCCGCGGCGATGGCGCTTGCCGTGTCGAAGCGCGCGTGGGCGTCAACCATGAGCTCGGCGGCGGGACCGGCGGCGGCGCGGACAGTGTCCATCCAGTCGACCGCCTCCCTGATGGCGCTGGGAGCAAGCCGTTCTATCTTGTCTGCGCCCCAGTGCTCCGGCCCGGATGGGCGTTGCAGGTTGAACGGATCGGTCTTGATCGCGGTGAAGCCCTCCGAGATGACCCGTTTCGTCTGGTCATGGGCGTCCTGTAACCCGTTCGCCTGTCCGATGTCCTGGATGTGCGTGTAGAGCGGCACCCGGTCACGGACGGGCCCGCCGATCAGGTTGTAGATCGGTTGTCCCAGCACCTTGCCCCTGATGTCCCATAAGGCGGTGTCGATGGCGCTGATCAGGTGGGAGGTAAAGCCGCGGCCGTTGATGTTGGAGAAGCTGTGGAATATCCGCTGCCAGATCTCCTCGATGTTCGCCGGGTCGTTGCCGACGATCATCGGTTTGATCGTCTCGAATGCCGTGATGAGAGCCGGGGCGGCATGGGTGTCGGTGGCCTCGCCGAGTCCGGTGATTCCTTCATCGGTCTCGACCTCCACGAACAGCCAGGGCCACGGGCTACTCTGATCGCTGACCTTGACGACGTAGGTCTTGATGTCGGTGATTTTCATTGCTCACTCCAGTGGCTGGCGCGTTTAGTGCCCGGGCCGCGGCAGCATACAGCGCGGCGCCGGTCCAGATGCCGCACGCGTGTGGCGATTCAGGCGTCCCTCCTTTACCCTCGGTTCACTTTCTCTCCAGTAACTCTTGAACCCCTGGCAGATTTCACCTTAGGAATGGATACCCATGACCAACACGAGCAGCGACCAGGCGGCAGACTACGGACAGGCGCGCATCCTCGGCGAGACGGTGGACACCGGCATGTGGGACATCGATCTTTCCGCAGAAGGCCCGCTCGGCAGCCTCCCGGTCACGAGCGAGATGCTGATCGAGGAGCCCTCCGGAAACATCTTCGGTATGACGCAGAACGCCGGGATGGGCTGGAACCCGGACGAGTTGCTGCGCACGCAGTTCATGATCCTGAGCACGGTAGGCGGGATGCGCGGGCCCGACGGTAAGCCACTGGCGCTGGGCATCCACACGGGCCATTACGAGCTCGGACTGCTGATCGCCGAGGCGGCCGACGAACTGCGGTATCTCGGGGCGCTGCCCTTTGCTGCTTACTGTTCCGACCCGTGCGACGGCCGGACGCAGGGCACGACCGGAATGCTTGATTCGCTGCCCTACCGGAACGACGCGGCGACGGTCTTCCGGAGGCTGGCGCGATCGGTCCCAACCACGAAAGGTGTGCTCGGAGTCGCTACCTGCGACAAGGGTCTGCCGGCGATGATGATGGCGATCGCCGGGCTGAGCGACCGGCCCTCGGTGCTCGTGCCGGGCGGCTCAACTCTGCCGCCAACGGTCGGCGAGAACAACGCCGAGATCCAGTCGATCGGCGCCCGCCACGCACAAGGCGAGTTGAGTCTTGTTGATGCGGCTTGGCTGGGATGTCACGCCTGCGGCACGCCCGGAGGCGGCTGCCAGTTCCTTGGAACGGCCGGTACTTCTCAGGTGATAGCGGAGGCGCTCGGTCTCTCTGTACCGCACTCCGCACTCGCTCCATCCGGTCAAGACATCTGGCTGGACAACGCCCGGCGATCTGCGGCAGCGCTGGTCCAACTTGAGAGGCGCGGACTGACGTCCGCCGACGTTCTTACCGACGACGCTTTCGAGAATGCCATGGTGGTTCACGCCGCGTGTGGAGGCTCGACGAACCTGATCCTCCACCTGCCGGCTATCGCCCACGCGGCCGGTCGCAAGATGATGACGGTTGAGGACTGGCATCGCCTGAATCTGCAGGTCCCGCGACTGGTAGACGTTCTTCCAAATGGACCGGTGATGCACCCCACGGTTCGCTTCTTCGCAGCCGGCGGCGTTCCGGAGGTGATGCTGCACCTGCGCCGAATGGGAATGCTGCACACGGACGCCCTGACGGCGTCCGGACAGACATTTGGCGAGACGCTGGACTGGTGGGAGGGTTCGGAACGGCGAATCGCCCTCCGTAAGCGACTCCAGGACCAGGACGGGATCGACCCGGACGATGTGATCATGTCACCGGAGCGCGCGCGTGAGCGGGGCCTGACCAGCACGGTGACCTTCCCGATAGGCAATATCGCCCCGGAAGGATCGGTCATCAAGAGCACGGCGATCGACCCGTCTGTTGTGGGCGATGACGGCGTTTACCGGAACACCGGGCGCGCACGCGTGTTCCGAAGTGAGATCGACACGATTCGCGCGATCAAGTCGCGTGGCGACGACCGGGTGAAGCCGGGCGAGATCATCGTCATGAGCTGCGGCGGGCCGCTCGGCACCGGCATGGAAGAGGTGTTCCAGGTCACGGTGGCGCTGAAGTACCTGTCTTACGGCAAAGAGATCGCCCTGCTCACGGACGCCCGGTTCTCCGGCGTGTCGACCGGTGCTTGCATCGGACACATTGGCCCCGAGGCTCTCGCTGGCGGCCCGATTGGCCGGGTCCAGGAAGGCGACATCATCTACATCGAGGTGGACCAGAACAAGCTTGTAGGATCGGTCGATCTGGTGGGGCACGAAGACGAGGTACACGGGATCGAGTGGGGCACGGCGGAGCTTGAGCGGCGCGGCGACCCTGGTGACCTGGCAGCGCACCCCGGGATGCCTGACGACAGCCGGCTCTGGGCGGCGTTGCAACATGCGAGCGGCGGCACCTGGAATGGATGCGTTTACGACGTGGACAAGATTGTGGAGACGCTGAACGCCGGGATGAAGGCGCTGGGACGGAGTTAGGACCCCGCCGGGGCGTTTATTACGGGTTCGTGCGTTAGCGCGGGGTTCGCCGGGTCCAGATAGGTTGTCGGTGGAAAATGTGCTGGCGGCCCCGCTACCGGTGGGAGAGGCCGATTCGCAGAAGAGGAGGAGCAATGAACCGTTGCAGGTCCAGAAGTTTCAGTTCTCCGGGACGTCGGGCCGGACCATGACTCGAACCTGATGTCGTGGTCGGTGACGTAGCCGTAGACGTTGTCCATCTGGCAGATGGCGCCGATGATCTCCGACGGGGCTGCGGGGTCCCGTGTGGGCGTCTGGTGGATCACCGCGACAGGAGATGGAGAGCGCCGGAGGATGTTGCTGAAGTATTCGATCACCATCCCGGGTTCCAACCCGCGCGGGAGGCGAACGCGGATCAGGTCAGCGCCGAGTTCCGTGAACCGGGTGGCCTGCCGAATGGTGTCGGCCGGCGACGGGTTGTCGATCCTGGCGATCACGAGAGGCTCACTCCCCGCCACATCGGCGACGGTGCCAACGATCGCCGCCTTCTCGTCCTCGCTCAACGCGTTCTCTTCTCCGTTGATGGTGCCAAGCACAAAGCCGTCAAGAGGTGTTGGCATGAGCCGCCCGATGTTGCGTGCGAGCATGCCATGGTCCACCTGCTCCTCGGCGGCGAAGGGCGGCGGCGCGACGACGATCGGGTTATTGCCCGATATGGCCATGCGCCCCCCCTATCGCGCGTCTATCGTTAAGCAATCGAGGCAGCCGGTGGCGGCCCCGGGCAATAACGTATCGGGAGCAATCCGTGCCTGACGCGACGAAATATGACGTGGATTTCACCTGGTGTGTGGGAACCCGCCGCAGCCAGTAAAGAGGGCTCTATGCCCGGCGCTGCCCGGGTTAGCGCCAGCCTACGTAGAGCTGTGACGCTTCCAGATCGACCACTTCGTACTTCAACCCGCTGGCCTTTGCGGCGTCCTCGCCGGCCGCGGTTACGATCCATGCGCCGCCTGTTGCGACCGATTTCCCGTTCTTCATGATGACTTCGCCGGCAACCAGCGAGGTCGTCGCCAACCCGGAGTTGGGATCGACCACCGTGATGTCGGCGTCTGCGCCTTCGGAGAAGTGGCCCTTGTTCTGCAGGCCAAGCATCCTTGAGGGGTTGTAGGACAGCTTTCGTACTGCGTCGAGCGGGCTCAGCGCGCCGAAGTTGACCAGCGCCATCGTTCGTTCGATGGCCACGTTTCGCGGGATCGCGCCACCGTCCGTACTGACGGCATCGATGCGGAACTCGGCGGCGTCCGGCGCGGAGCTATCGGAGAACTCGTACTGTCCGGTGGCGAGCGTGAAGGCGGACGACGCAGGGTTGACGGGGAAGCTCAGGCCCGCGGCGGTGTTGGCGGCCGCCCAGATATCGACCGCCTCCTGTCCAGTGACAAGCACCACACGGCCGTCCTTCACGGTCTGGGCGTATCCGTACCCGTCGAGCAGCGCCTGGCGCATCCCGATTTCTGTCGTCGGGTATCCCCGTGCGGTGAGGCAGTTCTGGGGCACGTTTGCGACAACGTTGCCGTCTTCATCGCACAGCCCGTTTGTGCCGTTCATCTGCGCCAGATAGGATTCCGTGACGACCTGCCCGTGCACCTGGTCGAGGATCTCGAACGCCTCCTGGCATTCCTGTTCTGCGGTGAGGATCATGCCGCGGCAGTAGGAGTTGACGTGGGCCACGTGGAGACGTCCGTCGCCGAGCAGGTCCGGCACCTCACGCAAGCCCTCCAGGGTGCTGCTACTGTCCTTGGTCGCCAGATGGAAGGCGACCCATGCCATCTGCTCGTTGGCGGCTTCGATCACCCCGGCGGTCGATTCCGGCGTGAAGGGGTGGTAGCCGCCGATCATTTTCACGCCGACCGCGCCGCGGGAAAGTGCGTCCGAGACGACGTCCCGCATCTGGGCGATCGGCGGGTCGTCTTGCGGGATAGTCAGATGCGGAATGAGCGCCATCGCGCCCGCCACGTTGATCCCCGCACCCAGGCGTTGCATGCCGTCCGAAAGCGACTCCGGGGTGCCGAGGAGGTCTAGGCAGGTCGTCGTGCCGGACTCGGCAAGCATGGCGAGACCGAGTGCGCGGTCAACGTTGCGCTCGTCGCCCGCCGACGAAACGTGTGCATGGGTGTCGATGTGGCCAGGCATGACCCAGTGGCCAGCCGCGTTGATCCTCCGGCCTCCGGCGGATGGCTCCAACCCTTCGCCTATCAGATCGACGCGGCCGTGGTTGATGCCGATGTCAAGGACGGCGTCCGTGTTGTTGGCGGGATCGAGGACGCGTCCGCCCGTTATCACGGCGTCGTATGTCGGCATTTACGGTCTCTCCTGAGGTTATGGAGATGGTTGGACGAAGCGTTAACCGTGTCCTGAGGTTCTCGAAGGACCGGGAGGGCGGGTCGACCCCTAACCCCTACGGTGTTCTGAAGAACGGGGCTTCTCCCTCACCCTAACCCTCTCCCGCTGAGAGAGGTGAGGCGTTGGCGCCCTACTCAGCCATTGCTTCTAGAAACGCTTTTGCCTCGCCCGGCCAGTTGACGGTCGTGCCCCCGGCGCCGGAATGGTATATCCGGGCCATGTCGTCGTCGTTCTCGATGCCCCAGCCGCGCAGGCTGAGGCCACGGTCGTAGGCGTGGCTGACGGACTCCGGCGTGGCGGTGGCGGCGCGTGGGTAGACCGAGTCGAACCCAAGCTTGACGCACACGTCCACCGTCTCTTCCGTGAGCTCGTTGATGAGCCAGCCGTGGCGGACGTTTGGCAGCCGCAGCTTAGACCGATATAACTGATCCGCCCAGAACGACGATACGGTGATGCCGGGGGCATCGAACGCTCCGGTGTCGGCGACGTCGAGCCAGCCGTGGCGTTTGAGGGCGTCCGCCACCATCGCCGGCAGCGCCGCCTCACGTGATTTGAGCTCCAGGTGGGGATGCGCCCGCCCGGTGTACCGACCGAGAAACTCGTCCAGCGTCATGATGTATGCGCTTGAGAAATCGTTCTTGAACTCGTACCCGCCGATCAGTTTGAGCGCCCTCAGCTCATCCATCGTGTGGTCCGACACTTCGCCGCTGCCGTCTGTCACCCGGTCAACGGTCTGATCGTGGAAAACGACCAGTTGGCCATCCTGCGTGATCTGGGCGTCCAGCTCAAAGTTGTCGAACCCCTGCTCAAAGGCCATGTCGAAGGCCTCGAATGAGTTCTCCGGCGCGCTGAACGAGTAGCCGCGATGAGCGATCAGGGTGAAGTCCAATTCAGGCTCCATATTCTCTCGTCGGAAGGGTGGATAGCGAGGGCGGCGACAGCGTAGCAGCGGTGATGTCCGTGGACAACGAAAACCGTTTAACCGTTTTCGGCGTCCACGGAGATGAACTTCCGGACCGCTTTGACGAATTCGTCCCGGTGCGAGTGGTGGACCTCATGGGCTGATCCCGCGACCATGAGACGAGAGATCAGCGGGTTCTTCTCGGCGGCCCAAACCGCATCCTCTTCCTTCACGGCCGAGCCGTTTTCGGGGTCGGCCTGTATAAGGAGCATCGGCCGGGCCAGCCGTTCGACCAGATCGTCGGTGTCGAAATCGAGCTGTTTCCCGCCCTCGAGCGCCAGCGTGAAAACGTCCGGGTCCAGCTTCACCAGGTTGCGGGCGAGAGCCCGTGTCACATAGGCCGGCCGGTTCGGCGAGCGCTTCTGCAGCATAGTAAACAACCCGATTTCGGTCATGTCGGATGCGGCGAGTTCCTGCGCCCTTTTGAATCGCTCCCGGTATCTGGTCGGGTTTTCTCCACCGGCATGTCGTTTTGTAAACAGCGGCGGGTCCACGGCGACGGCTGTCGCGACCAGTTCGGGATGATCCGCGGCGATCACCGCGGCGATAACGCCGCCCAGTGAATGTCCCACCAGCGCGGCCGGCTCTCCGACCACTTCCCTCAGGAATGGAATGATGTCATCCGCATACTGGGTGAACCGGTAGCCGCCGGGGACCCGGCCGGAGTCGCCGTGGCCGCGCAGGTCAGGGGCGAAGACCCGGTTACCGGATGCGAACTCCCGGAGCACGGCGGTCCAGTCCTGACGGCGTGTGCCGAGGCCGTGCAGGAACACCACCGGAGGGCCGTTGTTCGGTCCGGCGTCGTAGGCTAGAGAGGTGGCGGCACCAGCGTATTTGTTGGCCGTGAATTGAGGCGGCATGGTGGACGCAGGAAGGGACGGGCTCACGCCCGCCCCTAACGATGTTATTTCCTTTTGGGATTTTTCGGTGGGTTAATTTTGGAGGCTCGGGTTCGAGCCGATGATCGGTGCTTACGCTCGTTCTGGGAGGTGCACCGTGAGGCCCTGCGCCTCAAGTTGTTTGCCTATCGCCATCAATCGTAACTCGTCAGGTGGCTCAACGTCGGGCAGCGTGTTCTTCATATCCAGCGCGTCGTACTTGGATCCGGCCATACGGTGGTAGGCGAGCAGCCGAACGCCAGTGATGTTGTCCAGCCCGCCGATAAAACGGCCCGCGCCCTCTATTTGATCGTCTGAATCGTTCACTCCGGGAATGATAACTATGCGGATTTCGATCGGTACACCGGTCCCTGAAAGTCGCTTGAGATTGTCGATGATGCGGTCGTTCAGGACCCCGGTGTTGGCCCTGTGGTTCTCGGACGACATATCCTTCAGGTCGTACAGAAACATCTCCGTGAACGGCAGCGCCGCTTCCAGAGTCGACCACTGCAACTGCCCGCAGGTGTCGACCGCGGTGTGGATACCCGCTGTGTGACAGGCGCGCAGCAACGCGATCGCGAACTCCGCCTGCAGCAGCGGCTCGCCGCCCGAGAGTGTGACGCCGCCTCCCGACTCGTCGTAGAACCCGACGTCCGCCCGGACCGCTTCCATCACCTCATCGACGCTCATTACCCGACCGGCCAGCTCCAGCGCGCCCGAGTTGCAGACATCGACGCAAAACCCTGACAGATCGCACACGCCGCGTGTGAAAACCCGCTTGTTATCGACGACCGTCTGCGCGCTGGTGGGACATACGTCCACACACGCCAGGCACTCGATGCAGCGTTCCGGTCGGAAGAATATCTGCGGCCCCCGGATGATCGCCTCCGGGTTGTGACACCAGGCGCAACTGAGTGGGCAACCCTTCAGGAAAACGGTCGTGCGGATGCCGGGACCGTCGTGCACCGCAAAACGCTTGAAGTCGAATACCCGGCCCTCACGGGCTGAGGCGATAACCGTCTTTCCAGAGGACTGGCTATCCGGCATGGACTATCCGGGCGATGTACTGGTCCTGTTCTTTTCGCGTGAGCGTGGTGAAGTAGACGCTCCAGCCGGTGATGCGGACCTGGAGGGACGCGTACTGCTCCGGGTTTCGCTGGGCATCACGCAGCGTCTCGGCGTCGAGGACGTTGAACTGGATGGCGTATCCGCCCTGCGAGAAGAAAGTCTTGATGAGTCCGACAAAAGCGTTGAGGCCGTCTTCACCGGCGACCGCCGTCGGGTGGAGCGAGACATCCAGCACGGAACCGTTGGGCGTCTCGGTGAAGTCGAGCGTGGATACCGAGTTGATGAGGCCGGTGACACCGCCGATGTCGAGGCCGTACGAGGCCCCGACTCCCGGCGCCAGCGATTCCCCGGACTTCCGTCCATCCGGCGTCGCGCCCGAGAGCGCGCCGAAGCTCGCCGCGGCCACCAGTGTGAACAGTGCGGCCTGGCAGCCCCCACCACGGCCGTTTGTGAACGAGTGGACCGTCGCGCAGAAGTGGTCGGCGACGCCCTTTGCAACCGCGTCGACCCCGGGTTCGTTGTTACCCCATTTCGGCACCCTGTTGCGCAGATATAAGCGCATGTCCTCACGGCCGTAGAAGTCGGTCCTGGTGGCATCGACTATCTCCGCCATGGTGAACCGTGCCCCATCAAATGCGGCTGCCTTCAGGGCGAAGAGCGAGTCGGCGGCGTTGGCCAGTCCGGCTCCGACGAATCCCACGGAGTTGTAGCGGGCGCCCCCGGCGCTGATGTCCGCCCCGGTCGCTATACAGTCGTCGATGGCGCCGGATATGAAAGGCGCCGGGTTAATACGCGGCCACTCGCGCTCGGCCTCGGCGATATGCTGGCGTGAGTTGTTGAGGACGTGGTCCAGCTGCGTGATGTAGGCGGCGTGGAGATCGTCGTACGACTCGAATCCGGAGGCATCGCCGGTGGCGGGACCGAGGCGGACTCCGGTTCTGGGATCAACACCGTCGTTAAGGGCCAGTTCAAGCGGCTTTGCCAAGTTCACAGTGACGTTCATCGTGCACGCTACTTCTTTGCCCTCCACCGCCGGCTCGTAGCAGCCGATCGGCAGGTAGATGCGTGCGTCCTCCGGCGTCTTGCCGCGTTTCACCAGTGCCTCAACCGCGGTCTCGTCGTTCATCAAAACGAAGGAGTTGTGGCCTTTGCGGATGAGGTCGGCCACGCGGTCGTACAGTCGCTCCGGCGAACCCGGCAGGTAGCGTACCGAAAGCTTGGGGTCGGGGGTGTTCAGTTCTTCGTAGGCGTCGAGCGCCAGGTACGTGAGTTCGTTGGTGATCTCGGAGCCGTCCGCGGCCTGGCCGCCAAAGACGAAGTTCTTGCCGTTGGCCGCGCCCTCTGTGCCGCAGTACCACTTGTGCCAGAAGAATTTGATGAGCTCCCTGGCGTGGTCGTCCGTAATTCGGCCGGCCCCGACATCCGCCCGATAGAACGGGTACAACGTGCGGTCAAACTGGCCCATGGAGCGAACGTTCTCGCCCTCCATTTCGATCAGCTGGTGCATGAGCCACATGAACTGCAGTGCTTCGTGCAGGGTGCGCGGGCGGTGCGCCGGTACGTTTGAGAGTGCTCTCGTGATCGCGCCTAGTTTTGTTGAATGCTCCGGCTGACTTTCGGCGGCCGCGCTGGCGAAGTTCGAGAGACGGCTCGCGAAATCGATTGCGGCGCCGTAGACAATTTCCAGGGCGCTGTAGAACGCGTCCTGGTCCTTGGAGATGGCATCGCCCAAGGAGGCCCGAGCCTGCGCTATGTCGTCAAGCAGGCCGGAGAGGCCCCTGGCGAGCAGCTTGTCCCAGCCGGGGGAGATGTGCCCCAGGTCCAGGCCGCTCCGGGGGCCCGTGGTGACTCCGTGCTCCTGCGCTTGATCGAACCAGTCGGTGCCGCTCTTGAGATTGCCGGCGGCTGCTTCCTCGAGCCACAAACCCGGGCCGAAATCCTGATCGCCACGCGCCCCGTGGGTGAGTTTGCGGAGGACGTTGCCGTGGTCGATCTTCTCGGCGAACCAGTCTTCCGGATCGACGTCGATTCGACCGTGCGTCAGGACCATCCGGAAGATGTTCGCTTTTTGCAGGATGCGCGACTGGTCAGGGTTCTCAAGCAGATAAGCGTCGGCCATGCGCTGGAGCTCATCGGGAGACGCGCCGGTGTCCGGTGAGTACGAGCCGTCTTTGAAGCGCCGGAAGATGGCATCCCGGTTGTCGTCGAAGGAGTCCCAGGTTCGTTCCCGTGCGACTGAGCCCGTGCTCGCGATCATGTGTGCGCTTTCCGCTGCGGCACACCTCCCGGTAACGCAACTGTCCTCTGTGATGAGCTATCGAGCCCGCCATCAGGGAACCGTCGCCGGGGCCCTCGTCGTGTGACGACGGTTTCGGGGTTTCGTTCGCTAGACCCGCTTAATAGAGATCGTCCTTGTTCGTCTGCAGCATCTGCGCTTCCATCTCCTCGACATTGGCCTTTCCGGCGAATGCATGGTCGTTCAGGACGGTTGCCATCGACGGCAGGGAGTCTCTTGCCGGCCAGGTCTCGGGCTCCCAGAGTTTGGACCGCAGGAAGGCCTTCGGGCAGTGCATGAAGGCTTCATCAACGTGAACGATTATCGCCAGCCACGGGAGCTTGCCTTTGACTTTGAGCGTCTCCAGCAGTTCCGGATCCCGGACGAGTTCGGCGGTGCCGTTGACCCTGAGCGTCTCCCGCATGCCGGGGACGAGGAACACCAGCCCGATGCCGGGGTTGGAAAGGATGTTCTTAAGGCCGTCAAAGCGCCGGTTGCCGGGACGGTCCGGGATGACGATCGTGTTGTCATCCAACACCTTCACGAACCCGGCAGGATCACCTTTAGGCGCTACGTCCGCCGATCCATCGGCGTTGGTCGTCGCCAGGAACGCTATCGGAGAGGCGGCGATGATGGCCCGGCAGTGCCTGTCCAGTGCCGTGATCGTCTTCTCCCGGGCACGGTCGGACGGCCAGCCGTGCAGCTCTCGCAGCTCGTCTTCCGTGGTGATAACGTTCTTAAATTTGGCGGTTGTGACCATATGAGTTCCTGCTGATGGAGATGCGGTACGTCAGAACCGGCAGTATAAACGGGTGCGTTTGAGATTCTTAGGTGGTGTCCAAAAAAAGCGAACAGTACACGCCGGAAATGGACGGGTTCGCCGCGGTGGATGCCGTGTCCCACGCCGAGCATCTGGACGAAGGTGCAGTCCGGGATCAGTGACGCCGCCCGCTCAGCTTCATCGTCTGTCTTCGCGGCGCCCATCGCCGGAACGGCCTGCAGGAGCAGCGCGGGGCGCTGGATACCTGCAAGGCTAGCTTCGGCGTCAGAACCTTCAACCGTCCCGCCCGTGACCGTTCGAGTGTAGATCTCGGGATCGAGGCTCTTGACGGAACCCGCCCGGAACCTGATTCCGGAGGCGTCCTGAGCCGGGTGCGTCTCGGTACGCAGGGAAATCATTCCCGAGTCCGGGATGTCCATACGGGTGAGTTCTTGCATGCGTGCGAACTCGTCGGCCCGAGCGCTTCGGCCGGTTCGCTGATGACAGAAGAGATGGGGGCGCTCTTGTTTCTTCGTTGGCCTCTTGTACTTAAACCGCGGCTGCTACCGGAGCCTCCAGGACGCCTGCCTTTTTCGCCTCGGCGAGGACGTAGGCCTTTTCCTCAAGGTTGAGGTTGTTGTTGGGCCGGATCGACTCGCCCATGTCGATGCCGAGTCGTTCTGACAGGATCGCTTTGCAGACGTGAGCCGCTGCGCCGTACATCATGACGAGGTCGACAACCTTCTGGACCTCGTCCTGGAGTTCCTGCGCACGCGCCATGTTCCCGGCGATGTACGAATCGTAGAGCTCTGTGTAGAGCCACGGCGTCAGGGAGAGCGGGGCGTCGACGGTGCCGATCGCGCCCATGGTGAGCGCCGGGAGCGGCAGCCGACCGGAGCCGGAGAAGCAGGACAGGCCGCGGTCGGACCAGTCCCGGATCAGGGCGAAGTTGGCGGCGGAGTGCTTCAGGCCTTTGAGGCTCGGCACTTCCTTCATCACCGCGTCCATGAGGTCCGGGACGAACTCGACCTGCGTGAGCTGCGGCAGGTTGTAGGCGAACAGCGGCAATCCGTCTGCCGCGTCTGCGACCGCTTTGTAGTGGTCGATGATCGCTCGCTCATTTGGTCGGAAAAAGAACGGCGGCACACAGCAGACGGCTGCGCAGCCGGATTCGGCGGCGGCCTTCGCTCCTTTTACGGCGCTCTCGGTGCTGATGGCGCCGACGTGCATGATGGCCAGCGCTTTGTCCTGCGTGGTCTCGCCAGCGACGCGTGCGACGGTGTCGCGCTGTTGCTCGGATAGGATCGGGCCTTCACCGGTGCTGCCGGCGATCCAGAATCCGCCGACCCCGTGGGACATATTGTCCTCAAGGATTGCCCGCAGGCCTTCTTCGTGGATTCTTCCGTCGGCGTGGATGGGGGTTGGGTTGGCCGGGAATACTCCCTTGAAACCAGACATATCTATTTGGCCGGTGCCGTTCGTAGCCATTTGGTCTCTCCGTTCGGTGTGACGTCGGGGGATCCCGGCGGGTTGCAGCAAAGCATACGCCGCACCCTCAAACACGCAACCCAAGAGTGGAGCTTACCCTTATCATTGGGCCACACGTGATTGCCGTTATCCCCCGCCATGACCCCGCCGCGATCAGTCCTGTGTGGTCGCGGCCATCGGTTCCAGTGGCCGCCGCATTTCACCTGTTTTTGACCATTCCATGCCATTAAGACACCGCTCTACCGGTTAAGGAGTTCCCGGAAAGGTCCGTAATCGGCTATTGTCGAACTATTGATTCCGGCTATCCGAGAGATGTATGGGAAGAATCTTCGGGCGCGGGCTGATCGTCCTTCTGCCCCTCGCCATAACGATCCTGGTAATTTCATTCGTCGCGGACCTCGCGGATTCGATCTTCGCGCCCATCACCGATCCATGGATCGGACAAAATGTCCCGGGCGTCGGCCTGATCATTCTCATCGTTGTGGTTTTCCTGGTCGGTCTGCTCAGCCACCGGGTTGCGGAGGTTGTCGGGCGCACGGTGGAGCGAGGGATCGCCAAATTTCCGTTCGTTGGACGGGTTTATGTGACGGCGAAACAGGTCGCGATGTCTGTTTCAGGCGGGCAGGAATCGAGCTTCGACACCGTGGTCAGCGTCCCCTTCCCGACGCCGACCAGCCTGGCCATCGGATTCCTGACGCGTGAATTTACGAACGACGCCAACCGCGAGTACGGCATCGTGTACATCCCTACGACGCCGATTCCTAGCTCCGGATTTCTGTTAGTGGTGCCGATGGCCGATATCCGCATCCTGGACATGACTTCTACTGAGGCGATGCAGATGGTGGTCACAGGCGGGGTCGTGGTGCCGGGCAGTTTGGGCGACCTCGGCAAGTAGGGTTCATTCCCCTCGCTGGAGAACGAGGTCGGGTCTTGCGCCGGTGTGCCCCCCGTCTTTAACCACGGACTCGCCACCCACTAGAACTTGCCAAACGTTCGTCGGGTATCGGTGCGAGTCATCGAACGTCACCCGGTGGCCGACCGTTGCCAGATCGAAAACGACGATGTCCGCGACCGCTCCCTCACGCAACACCTCGCGTGACGAGAGGGTTGAGCCGAGGCCCTCTCGGGCGGAGACAGGAAGGGGGAGAAGCCGCAGTTGCCGGTGACCTCGGTCGTCACGCCCTGGTACGCGTTGCTTTCAGCGCCGGGATGGTCGATAAGGGTGACGTCGGAGTGGGCGTGTATGTCTATGAAGCCGGGAGACACGACAAGGCCGGACGCATCGATCACGCGGGCGGTATTGGGGGCGGCGTCGGACAGGTCCGTTACGGCCGTGATCCGGCCGCCGAAAGACGCCGGACGGCCCGCGTTCCGGATGTTCCATCGCCGCTGATGGCGGTCCCACCCCAGATGATCGTGTCGAAAGTCATCGATCTCCCCGTGTGTTGGGGCTCTCGTGATTTCGCCACACGAGCAACCAACCGCGCTCTGATTGCTACACTTATTGGATGGCATGGTCGGCGAACCGGCTCGCTTACGCCACCTCTTCATAGCGCGCAAGGTGTTCTGAACTTGTTCGAGTCACTATCAGACAAACTAAACGGCGCCTTTGCCAGGATGACCGGCAAGGGAAGGCTGTCCGAGAAGGACATCGACAAGGCGCTTCGTGAGGTTCGACTCGCGCTCCTCGAAGCGGACGTCGATTTCAAGGTGACCCGCACCTTCGTCCGCGTGGTCAAAGAGCGCGCGTCTGACGAGAATCTGTTCGCTTCGCTGACGCCGGGGCAGTCGGTCGTGCGGATCGTCAACGAAGAACTGGTCAATATCCTTGGCGGCGATACCGAGGGGCTGAGCCGGGGCGAGAACCCGCCGACGGTCATCATGGTCGTCGGGCTCCAGGGGGTCGGAAAGACGACCTCCGCAGCCAAGCTGGCGCGCTGGCTGGGCGAGAACGATGAGTCGGTCGCCATAGCGGCCTGCGACCTGCGGCGGCCGGCGGCGATCGAACAGCTTGTGACGCTGGGGGACGAACTCGGCGTGCAGGTGTACCGGGAAGATCCTCAGGAATCGACCCCGCTGAAGGTGGCAAAGAACGCCGTCAAAGAGGCGGGGCGCAACAACATCCACTACCTGATCCTGGACACCAGCGGACGGATCGCCATCGACGATGAGTTGATGCACGAGCTGGAGGAGATCCGGGACGCCGTGAACCCGGTTGAGACCCTTCTGGTGGTGGACGCCATGACGGGGCAGGACGCGGTGCGCTCCGGGACCGAGTTCCAGGAACGGATCGGGCTGTCCGGCATCATCATGACGAAGATGGACGGCGACGCACGCGGTGGCGCGGCGCTGTCGATGCGGTCCGTCACGGGCGTGCCGATCAAGTTCATCGGTGTGAGCGAGCGCCTGAACGGCCTCGAACAGTATCACCCGGACCGGATGGCGTCACGAATCCTGGGCATGGGCGATGTCCAGACGCTCATAGAGAAGGCGGAGGAGCAGTTCGATACGGAGCAGGCCGCCGTGCTCGAGCAGAAGATGCGCTCGCAGGGGTTCGACCTGAACGACATGCTCCAGCAGTTGCAGACCTTCAAGAAGATGGGCGGCATGGCGAGCGTCTTGGGCATGATCCCGGGCATGGGGTCGGTCAAGGGACGGATGGACCCCAAAAATATGGACGAGGGCCGGATCACAAAGGTGGAAGCGATGATCCACTCGATGACGCCGGGCGAACGGGCCAACCCGAAGTTGATCAACGGCTCCCGTAGGAAGCGCATCGCAGACGGCTCCGGCACGACCGCATCGGACGTCAACCAGTTGTTGGGGCAGTTTCGGCAGATGCAGAAGATGATGAAGAAGATTTCGTCCGGCAAGGGTCGCCGCGCCGTGATGAGCATGCTGGAAGGCCGGTAAAGGTTTTTGAATCTGGGGTCGTGAGGACGGATCGATGATCGCCCAGTTACGCGTCTACACGATCAACCTCGGGCAGATGGACGCGTGGCTCAAGATTTTTCACGCCGAGGCAATGCCCCTGATCCGCAAGCACGGGATGGACGTCGACGGGATGTGGACCGACCTGCCACGGGAGCGCTTTATCTGGTTCCGTACGTACCAGGATGAGGCGGACATGGAGCGCCGGGACGCTGCTTTTTACGGCGATCCAGAGTGGCTCGAACTCATGGACCGAATCCGGGCGCACGAGGCGCATCGGGAGATCACCATCGTGAGGCAGGTTTCAATCCTCTCCTGAAGGCGCGCGCTGGACGATGTCGGTGGGTGCCAATATGCTGCGGGCAATGAACAGGATCTTTCGCTGCTCTTTTTACGCACTCAAACCGACCGTCCCCTATCGACCTCAATCCCTGCCGGAGACCTTCAATATTGATATCACAACTCCGTATCTACACTATCAATCGAGGTCAGATGGACTCATGGCTGAAGGTCTTCAATGAGGATCTGAGGCCGCTGCTGGCCGAGCACGGGATACAGGTCGATGGCACCTGGGTCGATACCGAAAACGAGCGCTTCATCTGGGTCCGGTCGTTCACCGACCAGGCAGATTTGGAACGGAAAGAAGCCTCGTTTTACGGCTCGGAGAAGTGGCTGTCCGGCGTTGACTTTGTGCGGGGCCACCTGGCTCACCGAGACATCACCGTAATCAGCTCCACATAGACGCGACCCAAAAAAGGTGAATCGCTTGATAGGGAGGGAACGGGATGCTGTCTGAACTCCGGATTGTCACCATCAACAAGGGCCAGATGGGCAACTGGCTTGACCTGTTCTGCGACCGGCTGGCGCCGCTGGCGCGCCGGCTCGATATTCGGATCACCGGCGCGTGGACGGATGTGGATGGTGAGCGTTTCGTCCAGATCAGGTCGTTCGAGGACGACAAAGACATGGCGGCGAGACGCGCCCGTTTCACCGGTCATTCGGAGTGGCGCGCGGTGGAGTCGCGCGTGCTGGATCTCACCGCAGCGCAGGACATCGTGAAGCTTCAACCGATTTGGCATTTTGACGACTGGGACGGCAATCACGGCCTGCTCGACATGGACCGCTCCCCACTCGCCCAGCTCCGCATCTACACGGTCAACAAGGGCATGATGCCCGTCTGGAAAGACCTGTACAAGCGCTACGAGGTACCCGGCCACCAGACCGCCGGCATCCCCCTGGAATGGCTCTCACACGACCTCGAAGAAGAGCGGTTTTGCTGGATCAGATCGTTCGAGAACAAGTGGGACATGGAGAAAAGGCAGGACCACTTCCACGAAGGCCTGGACTGGCAGGCGGTAAAGGACCGGGTGCCGACCCTGATCGCCCACTCCGAAGTGATGCTGATGAACCCCGTGCAGTTAGAGGCGGGTTAGAGGGCGCAGAGTCTCCGCGCCCTGCCGCTACTGGACGCCGCGCGGTGGTTTCACGCGTTGGATGGCGTAGTAGGAGCCGATGATGAGGCCGATCAAGGTTCCCAGCGGCTCGAACGGTGTCACGATGATGAACGCGAGCAATGTAGCGAGACCGGCAATCCATTGCAGCGGACGACTTTGCTTGTACCCGCTGGCACGGTGAACTACCTCTCCGATGAGCCACCCCGCCCCACCGACCGCCACAACCCCACCCAGAGACAGGTTGAAAACGCCCAGAATGAAACCTGAGGCGATTCCCACGACTATCGCCGTGCCGAACCCGGCGGCGGCGGCTTTGCCCAACTCCCCGGAGCTGGCCTCGAACATCGGAAGCGTTCGGATCTGGGCGCAGTCCGGACAGCGTGAGCCGACCTCTGTATGTATCAGACAGTTGGGGCAGATCAACTCTTCGCATCTGCCGCAACGCAGGTTGGTCTCCGTCTCTGGATCGCGCGGGCAGTAAGCAGCATTCATCTCGGCCATAAGTAGCGCACGTCGCCCGGTGTAGTTACCCGTGGCGTTACCTGCCAGCGTCTCCTCTCAGCCAGGCTTCCCGGTCTTTTATATCTCTATCGTAGATCAGCCGATTCCAGTAAATATGAAGGTGGCTCATCTCCCGTGATTCATCAGGCAATCGTCGCTCCCCCGGATTAGATGCTACCCGTTTGATTCCGGATATCACCGCGAATAATGCGGCGTAAACGACGTATTCCCGGGGTAGTCCGAACCCGGCCACGATGAACGGCTGGAGCAGCAGGGCGGTCATCCATCCGACGGGTGAGTTACGGGTGATGGTCCAGTAGACCAACCCGATCCCGGCAAATATGAACCATATGGGGGGCGCCATCGCGAACATGACGCCGCTTCCTGTGCCCAGCCCCCTGCCGCCGGAAAATCCAAGGAACACCGACCAATTGTGGCCCATCAGCGCGGCGCATCCGGCCACGACCTCGACACCCTTGTCATAGTCCAGCAGGTACCCGGCGACGATCACCGGAAGCGGGCCTTTGACGAACACGTCAAACGCCATCACGATCAGCCCGGGGGTGCGGCCGATCGCCTGGATGGCGTTTGCGCCGCCCACGTTGCCGCTGCCGAGCTGGCGGATGTCCGCGCCGCGCCTGAACCGGACGGCGAGGTAGGCCGTGGGGATGGCGCCGAATAAATACGCGCCGAGGGCCAAAGTTAACACGCCGGCCGCCGGCGCCCCCAGTATCTCCACGTCAGCCGGAGCTCGGGGCGGCGTGGCCCCCACCGGAAGACCTAGGAATCTCCGTGGCCCGGGACAGTGACGCCTTCCAACGGTCGGCGGCGGCGCGCAGGCTGTCGACGGCGCTTGTCGGAGGGCCGACCGTGTCCGGATCGCCCGGCACTATCTCCTCCGGCGTGCCCCAGGCGTGATAGTCGCTTCCGCCTATCGCTATCAGCCCGCTCCTAGCGGCGCCTTCAAGCCGCCTCTCCCGGTCGCTGGTCCCGTATTTGGGAGCAAACACCTCAATCCCGTCCAATCCCTCATCCACAAGGAACCCCAGGACGCGCCGCAATCCCCTCACGGTCTGGGGGTGGGCCAGCGTGGCGGTCGCGCCGACCGAATGCAGAAAGCGAACACCGTCGGTCGGCGTGGGCTTCGGTCGCTTGACCCGTGCGAGTCCGTCGGTGCCCAAATAGCGCAGGAAGGCGTCCTGGGCGTTTTTGACGTATCCAGCCTCGGCCATTGCCCTGGCGATATGCGGCCTTCCGACGGCCCCATCCGCTATTTCCAGCACGCGCTCCCAGCTGAGATGAACTCCAAGCTCGCCAAGCCTTTTGACGGTGCCCCGAGCGGCCTCAACGCGGCCATCACGAAGTTCGGTCAGGTAGGCCTGCAATCCGGGCGCGTCCGTGTCTACGAAATGGCTGACCAGGTGGACCTCAGTGTCGCCGTCTTCCGTCCCGAGTTCGATCCCCGGGATGACGGTAAGTTCGGGATAGCGGACCGCCGCCGCCTGCGCCTCTGCGATCCCTTCCGTTGAGTCGTGATCGGTAACGGCAACGATCCTCAGCGAGGTTTGTCCTACCTGTTCTATCAACTCAGTGGGCGACAACTGGCCGTCGGACGCGGTCGTGTGCAGATGGAGATCGACGAGCGGCGTGATCCCGCCCCCCGCGCCGTCCTCGTGTCCGTTTGTTCGTTGGTTAAGGTGGGACGAGCTCAACGCATGGTCCGTATTCGTAGTTGCCTGATGTTCCGCCGAACCGGCAGAGAGAACGGCAGTGACAGGATACAGGTGCCCCGGGAGATTAGCGCGGCTGTAACAGCGCCCTGGCCTTCGCTATCTGACGCGACGCCGGGCCGCTCCGAAAGAGTGGCCCGGCGTTCATCTAGCTTCGATCAGCGAGCTGTTTCGATCGATCTGGATTCCCTGATCACCACGATCTTGATCTGGCCCGGATAGGACAACGTGCTTTCGATCCTCTTCGTGATGTCTCGGGCGAGCACGGCGCAAGCGGCGTCGTCGACGATGTCCGGCTGCACCATCACCCGGACCTCACGTCCGGCCTGAATGGCAAAGCAGCGTTCCACACCCTCGAAGCCCCTCGCAGCGTCTTCAAGCTCCTGCATCCGCTGTATGTAGCGCTCCAACGTGTCACGTCGAGCCCCAGGGCGCGCGGCGCTGATGGCGTCTGCCGCGGCCACGATGAAGGCCTCCGGTGTCGTCATCTCGGAGTCGTGATGCTGGCGTATCGGCTCCGCAATCCGGTCCAGCACGTTGTACTTCAGGACCAGGTCTGCGCCGATCTCGGCGTGCGGGCCTTCCACCTCGTGGGTGAGGGCCTTGCCGATGTCGTGCAGGAATCCCGCCACCTTGCAGCGTTCGACGTTTGCGCCGATCTCCGCCGCCATCATCCCCGCCAGCAGGGACACCTCTACGGAGTGCCTGAGCACGTTCTCGCCGTAGCTGTAGCGGAACTTCAACCGGCCCGCGATCTTGACGAGTTCAGGGTGCAGGCCCTTTACGTTGGCCTCAAACAGCGCCTCTTCGCCGGCCTTCTGGACGACCTCTTCGACCTCAAGGCGTGCCTTGGCGACCTGTTCCTCGACCCTTGCCGGGTGTATCCGGCCGTCCTGGATCAGAGTGCCCAGCGCTAGACGTGCGACCTCACGACGGATGGGGTCGAAGCACGAGATCGTGACCGCCTCCGGCGTTTCGTCGATTATCAAATCGACACCGGTCGCGGCCTCGATGGCGCGGATGTTTCGGCCTTCACGGCCGATCAATCGCCCCTTCATATCGTCGTTCGGAAGCGGAACCGAGGACACAGAGCTGTCCGACACGACGCTGGAAGCCAGTCGCTGAATGGATCCGGCAAGGATATTGCGAGCTAGTCCTTCTGAACGTTCCCGCGCCTCTACTTCCGCATCGCGATAGTGGCGCGCGAGATCAAACTCGATCGCCTCTTCTGCGCGAGACATCAGCATCTGACGTGCGTCACTTGCTGACAGTCCGGAGATCTCTTCTAGCCGTTCAGTTTCCCGTTGGGAGATCTCTTCAAAGCGTGCCAGTTCTGTTTTCCGGAGCTCATCGAAGTCCGTACGTTCGGTATCAAACTGTTCCTGGAGTCGTTCCAGGCTTGTGTTTTTTTCGTCAAGTGCGCCGGAACGTTTATCCAGCGTCTCTTCACGCTGTTCAGCGCGTCGTTCAAGTCTTTGTATTTCCTGCCGTTCGGCTCGAATTCCCGCTTCAGCAGCGGTTCTGGTCCTTATTCCTTCTTCTTTGGCTTCGAGCAGTATTTCCTTGCTGCGTGCATCAGCCCGGCGAATCTGTTGTTCTGCCGCTGTCCGGGCGGCTTCTTGCCGCCGAGAGGTGAGTATGCTCCGCAGGTACATCAGTAATCCTGCGAGTGCGCCGACCAGTAGAGCCGTTATTACGGCAGTCAGGGCGAGGTCCATGAGTACCTCCTCGACCGTCCTGCCTGGGGTTGACGGGCCGTTTTTTGAGGTAGGCCCGCCGACAATTCCAGTACGGTCATACTAGGGTGGGCCCAATAGGCAGTCAACACGGCACACGATTCCGGTCAACGCTCGTGCATCTATTTGACGGCGTTGTAGACGCACAACTCAACGGGAGGCCGGTTCTCTGATTCCGTTCTGGAGATGTCTTTGATAAACCGCCGGAGGGGGTTCGCGTTCTGATGGACGATAGCTCGACTACATTCGAAGAAGTACTGGAGGCGCCGGGGTGGCTGCGTTGGGTGCTGCTGGCGGCGCTGGTGCTGATCATGTCTTCGATCGGATTACGGGTCGGCGCCGGGACGGTAGGTGGCGGCGAGGGAAACTTGGCCTGGATAGCGGCGCTGGTGTCCGCGGTCGCATTCCTGTTCGCGTATCTGAACTTCCTTTCGCTCAAGGTCACCGTTTCGGACGGCGAGTTCACGTTTGCATACGGGATGGTGCGGCACCGGGTTGCGATCGATCAGATCGAGTCGATCGAGGTGAACAGGTATCGCTGGGCACGCTACGGCGGGTGGGGTTACAGCCGTGGGCCGCTAGGCCGCAAGGCATGGAGCATGCCGGGTGTGCCGGCGGGCGTCATGGTGGTGCTGCAGGAGTCCAGAAAGCGACGCGAGTTTTTTGTGTCGTCTGCCGAGCCGGAGCGGCTGGAGGCGGCGATACGTGCGGGGATGGTTATGGACGAGGTGGACGGGTAGGGGCGACGCTTGCCCCGTCCGGTGGTCGTATTGCCATACCCCCTGCGGTCGCGGACGGGTTCACGTGGTCGTGCGATGCGCCATTCCCGAGTCGTCGGGAGTGACAGGCGTTGGAGCACGAGGGGGCGAGGCAAGCGCCGCCCCTACGGAGTTATTTCCCATGTCGCTTCTTCAAACGGGTACAACGGGATCCGGCGACGTTCGTAGGTGAAAGTGTCCAGGTCCGCCGTAGTGACGCCGGGAGTGTTGACCAGGATCACTTCTGCGGCGATGGGCTGGTACGCCGGACGAGGTGAGACGACGCCCTTCGCAACCACCACCCGGTATTTTTCCGGCCAGATTCCGATGTGATACATCTGCTCGCGGCTGGTGTTTCCGCTCCGTCGCTCCGTCAGAAGCAGCGTGTGCCCGTCGGTTGTGTCCAGCCGCACGCATGTTCCGGCGGAAAAGTACCGATAGCCGCCGTGAATAGGGCGGGTCTCCTCGAAATCGCCGTCGGAGATCGCACGCACTGTCCCGGTCACACGCACCGGTTCGCCGTGCATTTCGTCCGTCTTGCCGCCCAACTCAAGCGTCACCTCGGTTCCGATCCCGGCCGCCAAGCACGCCGCGATCGCCTCCGGATCGTACAATGACTGCAGCAGGCCCTTCACGCCCATCTGCTTCGCCTGCGCCAAGATGAATGTCGAGTCCGCGGAAGACCCGCCGCCGATGTTGTCCCCCACGTCCATCAGGACTATCGGTCCCAGGTGCGAGTGGTCGCTATCCGCGACCGGCGCAGCAAGCGCGCTGCCATCGGCGGGCACAAAATTGGTGACGCCCTCGGGCTTGGGGCCAACGTACCGCTCTTCCGCCATCGTCAGGGCTTCTACTATGCCCGGGACGGGGACGTTCAATTCAACCCTCTGTCCCCAAGCGCGACCCGCCATCCAGTAGGCGGCGTCCCTGGCCAACGACATGTCGCCGTCAGCTATGGCGATAAAGCTCATGCCCATCTCTTCGACATCGGCGTACGGGTAGCCCTCGGCGACGCTTGTGTCCAGGATTCCTGGCCGCTCGTTGGCCGCCAGGGCGTCATCCACGAGCCCCTTCATCGGCTCCTCGCCGGTGAACTGCCGGACGATGTTGACGAGCATCGGGGGCGTCGCGATCCACTGCTTGGGATCTATCTCCCCGAGGGCGGCGCGGTAGATCAGGTCTGCCGTCTTCCGGCCGCGAAGCCGTGTATCCAGGTGCGGGTTGGTGCGCCAGACGACACACGCAGTCGTGTTATCAATCAGCTCGTGCGAAATGTTGGAGTGCATATCCAGCGTGATGCCCACCGGGATGTCATGCCCGACAATCTCCCGGATGGCCCGGGCGAACTCAGCGTCCATGTCAGGGAACTCTTCCGAAACGGCTGCGCCATGATTCGCTATCAGCACCGCGCCCCACGGTCCCTGGTCACGCAGCATCCCGAGCATCTCGCCGGAAAGCCTGTCGTACGCGTCCTTCGTGATGGTTCCGATTGGCCCGGTCCGGGCGAACATCAGCGGTACGAGCTCGAACCCCAGTTGGCGTGACGCCTCAACGTACCCGGCGATCGTGTAGTTGGAGTCGGCGTGACGCTCCAGGATCTCGTGGCCGCGCAGGAGCTCTACCTCTTCAAATTTATCGTACTCGGCCAGGACACGCGAGAAGGTGTTGGTCTCGTGCGAGATGCCAAGGGTTGCGATGCGCATGTGGTTTCCTGTGAGGCGTGTGCCGTGTTGCGATTTCACCGGAGAGGCGGTCAGTGGACCGCCCTCGGGCGGATACCAATCAGCCCCTACGCGTGGTCGCTTTATCCGGCGTAGGCGTGCTTTTCGGCTGACGTTTCGTCCAGGTCGCAGCCCCAGCCGGGGCCGTCCGGGATGGTCATGTAGCCGTCTTTGAGTTCCGGCACGGCGGTCGTGAGTTCGTCGCGCCACGGCGAAGAATCTACGTCGCACTCCATGATCCTTACGTTCGGTACCATCGCCGCGAACTGGAGCGACTGGAAGGTCGCCAGGTGGGATGTGTAGTTGTGCGGGGCGATGTTCATCTCGTACAACTCGGCGAGGTCGGCGACCTTTTTCGACTGACTGAAGCCCTGCCACGGAACGTCGATCTTGACGGTGTCCATCGCCCTGAGATCGAAGAAGCGCTTGTACTCACGTACTCCAAGGAGCTGCTCGCCGGTGCAGATGGGAGTGCGGGTGGAAGACTTGACTTGCGCCAGCGGCTCGGGCTCGAAGCGGTCGAACTCCAGCCACATCATGTTGTACGGCTCCAGCGCCTGTGCAAGCCGGATTGCGGCTTCCGTTTTGAACTCGTAGTGGATGTCGAGGGCGATGCCAACTTTTGGTCCGGCGGCCTCTCTCATTACGGAGATCTGCTGGACCGCGTGATCGATCAGGTCCTGGTCGGCGTTCTGGTCGAAGTCATCAGCGAACACGTCATTCATGCGTCTTGAGGGGTCGCCCGGGAAGATGATGTTTGACTTAAATGCGCTGAACCCGGCGTCGGTGGCTTCCCGCACGCAGTCGGCCACGTCGTCCCAGGTCCGCAGCGGAGCCACGCCAAGTTCACCGGCCCGTTGCGCCCTGTAGGACGCCAGGTGGGACCAGTACACCTTCTGCCGCTCCCTGAACGGGCCACCAAGAAGTCGATAGACGGGCAGCCCGGCCACCTTGCCCTTGATGTCCCAGAGCGCCAGCTCGATGCCGGCGATGGCCATCGCCATCGCACCACCCCTGACCTGTGCGGATTTGCGGTACATGTCGAGGTAGTGCCGTTCAACGGGATCCGGGTCTTTGCCGATCAGGGTGGCGCCGATGTCCTGCACCAGCCCGGCCAGGCCGTGGGATACGGATCCCGTTCCGAACTGGCTGTATCCGGTGATGCCGGCGTCCGTGCGAACGATGCCGAAGAGCCAGGGTCCGCCCCCGCCGGTGTCGACGGCCCGGGTTTCGATTGAGGCGATCTTCATGTTGTTTTGTCCATCTGGTTAACGGGCCGGGGTCCCGAGGCAGGACCTCTCCCTCACCCTCACCCTCTCCTGCTGGGAGAGAGGATTCCCCGTTGTGGGGGCGTATGGCAATACGCCCTCTCGTTGTATGGCCGTGGGCATATTGTTATACACCCCTACCCGTTGATGCGTTCGCAGTTGTAGGGGTCGATTGGCATCGACCCGAGGGCGGATACCAATCCGCCCCTACGCGTTGTCTGGTTCACAGACGATCACCCCGTGTAGGCGTGCTTCTTCAGGGCGGACTCGTCCAAGTCGCAGCCCCATCCGGGTTCTTGCGGGATGTCCATGTAGCCGTCCTTGATGTCCGGCAGGACCGTCGTCAGCTCATCTCGCCACGGCGCGGAGTCCACGTCCGACTCCATGATCCTGACGTTGGAGACGGCGGCGGTCAGGTTGAGGCTCTGGAAACTGGACAGGTGCGATCCGTAGTTGTGCGGTGCGATGTTCAGCTCGTAAGTTTCCGCCAGGTCCGCCACCTTTTTGGCCTGGGAGAAGCCCTGCCACTGCACGTCCACCTTGACGGTGTCCATGGCGCGGCGCTTGAAGTAGGGCTGGTACTGGCGCACGCCAACGAGTTGCTCGCCGGAGCAGATCGGCGTGGTTGTCGATCCTTTGAGTTGTGCCAGCGCCTTGGCGTCCTGGTTGTCGATCTCCAGCCACATCAGGTTGTGCGGCTCCAGTTCGCGGGCGATGCGGATAGCGCCCTCGGTCTTGAAGTTGAAGTTAATGTCCAGGGCGATCCCGATATCGGGACCGACGGCCGCCCGCATGGCCCCGATCTGACGTTCAGTATGGTGCACGAGCTCTGTCGTCGCGTTCTGGTCGTCCGACTGGAAGAACCCCTGGTTCATGGCGCTGGAGTTCTCGCCGTGGAACACGATGTTCGTCTTGAACGCCGTGTAGCCGCGTTCCACAGACTCTGCGGCGCAGTCGGCGACGTCTTCCAGGGTGAGGAGCGGTGTACCGCCGTAGAACTCTGCGTTGGCTGCGCGATAGGTGGCGAGGTGCGACCAGTAGACGCGCTGCCGGTCGCGGTGTGGGCCGCCTACCAGATGGTGGACCGGCACGCCGTAGCGCTTGCCCTTGATGTCCCAGAGCGCCAGCTCAATCCCGGCGATCGCCATCGCCGTCGCGCCGCCGGACATTGAACGCGTCTGCCGGTACATGTCCATGTAAAACTTTTCGACCGGGTCCGGGTCTTTGCCGATGAGCCAGCCGGACAGGTCCTGGATCAGTCCTGGCAGTCCGTGTGCCATTTTCCCTTCGCCAAACTGGCTGTACCCGGTTATCCCCTCATCCGTACGGACGGCGCAGAAAAGCCATGCGCCCCATCCGCCGGATTTGACCGGGAATGTATCGATGCCGGTGATCTTCATGTGGTTGTGTCCTGACGGTCTTTTCGGGTGTCGCCCAAGGCGGGACTTCTCCCTCACCCTGACCCTCTCCCGCCGGGAGAGGGAATTCTTGTCGGGTCGCATGGCAATACGCCCTTACACGTTGACGTGAATTAACCTTTGAAGGCGTACTTTTTTGCTGCGGTTTCGTCGAGTTCCGTGCCCCATCCGGGCCCGGTCGGGATGGTCATGTAGCCGTCCTTGATCTCCGGCAGAACCGTTGTCAGCTCGTCCCGCCAGGGCGCGGAGTCGACGTCCGATTCCATGATCCTGACGTTGGAGACGGCGGCGGTGAGGTTGAGGCTCTGGAAGGTGGACAGGTGCGAGTTGTAGTTGTGCGGAGCGATGTTGAGCTCGTACACCTCGGCCAGCTCGGCAACCTTCTTGGCCTGGGAGAAGCCCTGCCACTGCACGTCCACCTTGACGGTGTCCATGGCGTGCTTGCGGAAGTAGGGCTGGTACTGGCGCAGCCCGAGCAACTGCTCGCCGGTGCAGATCGGGGTCCGCTGCTGGGTCTTCAATTGCAGCAGGGCGTCCGGGTCCTGATTGTCGATCTCCATCCAGAACAGGTCGAACTCTTCAAGCGCACGCCCGATGGCGATCGCGCCCTCGGTTTTGAAGTTGTAGTTGATGTCCAAGAGGATATCGATGTCCGGGCCGACGGCCTGACGCATAGCGCCGATCTGCGTTTTCGTGTGACGAACAAGGTTCGTGGGGGCGTTCTGGTCGTTCGATCCGGCGAACATGTTGTTGATCATTCTCGGGTTCTCGCCCGGGAAGATAATGTTTGTTTTGAACGCCGTGTACCCGGCATCAACGGCCTCCCGGGCGCAGTCGGCAAGGTCGTCCATCGTGCGAAGGGGTTTGGCGCCGAGCTCCGCGGCCCTGCGCGCCCTGTAGGTTGCGAGGTGCGACCAGTAGACGCGCTGCTTGTCGCGAAACGGTCCGCCGACGAGGCTGTATACCGGCACGCCGTGGTGTTTGCCCTTGATGTCCCACAGGGCCAGTTCGATGCCGGCCATCGCCATCGCCGTAGCGCCGCCGGTTTCGGCGCGCCTGTGGCGGTACATGTCCATAAAGATCTTATCGACCGGCAACGGGTCCTGACCGATGAGGCTCCGGCCCAGGTCTTCTATCAGCGCCGGCAGCCCTCGGTAAAGGGAGCCCTGGCCATACTCGCCGTATCCGGTGATCCCGGAGTCGGTTCGGACGGCGCAGAAGAGCCAAGGTCCGCGGCCGCCGTTGTCCACCAGGAAGTTCTCGATTGCTGTGATTTTCATTTAGAAATATCCGTTCGTCCGATGATCGCTGTTGGGGCGGCGCTTGCCCCGCCCTCGGGCGGGCTGCTGCCCGCCTCTACGCGTGTTGTGCGCTACGTCCCGTCATTTACTTATTCCAGGCGTACTTCTTCAGCGCGTCCTCATTCAGGTCGCAGCCCCAGCCCGGGGAGGTCGGGACGGTCATGTAGCTATCGATCACTTCCGGTCGCTCCGTGAACAGTTCGAAGCGCCACGGCACGCCCTCCGGGTCGCTCTCCATGATTCGGACGTTTGAGACAGATGCGCACAGGTGGACCGACTGGAAGCTGGCGAGCTCAGAGGCCGGATTGTGCGGTGCGATGTTCAACTCGTAGGTCTCGGCGAGGTCGGCGACCTTCTTGGAGACGCCGAAGCCCTGCCACTGGACATCGACTTTGACGGTGTCCATGGCGTGCAGCTCGAAGTACGGCAGGTACTCCCGCATCGTAAAGTGCTGCTCGCCCGAACAGAGCAGCGTGGAGGTTGACGCCTTGAGCTGAGCCAGCGCCTCCGGGTCTTCGTTGTCGTGCTCGATCCAGAACAGATCGTACGGTTCAAGCGCCCGAGCGACCCTGATGGCGCCCTCGGTTTTGAAGTTGTAATTGATGTCCAGGAGGATATCGACGTCGTCGCCGACCGCCTCACGCATCACCGATATCTGCTTCTCGGCCTGCCGCACGATATCCGTATCGGCGCGCTGGTCGTGGTTCTGGCCGTCCCGGGACTGTGAGATGGCCCGGGGAGTCTCCCCCGGCCACAGGATATTGGTCTTGAACGCGGTGTACCCGGCAGCCGGCACTTCCTGCGCTGCGGCCGCAACGGCGCCCCAGTCTTTGAGCGGCTTGTCGGGAGCCAGGCCCGGGTTTCCGGCGCGTGCGCTGGCCAGGTGGCTCCAGTAAACGCGCTGCTTGTCTCGGTACGGCCCGCCAAGCAGGTTGTTCACCGGCACGCCCATCGCCTTGCCCTTGATGTCCCAGCAGGCGAGCTCGATCGCGGCGATGCCCATGTTGACGAGGCCGCCGGGCGACTGGCGCATCAGGCGGTACAGGTCGAAGTAGATCTTCTCCACGGCCTCAGGATCTTTGCCGATGACATGCGGCTTGAAGTCCTCGATCAACCCGACGAGCGCGTGCGCCGCGACCCCGGAACCGAACTCACCGTAGCCGGTGATGTCGGCGTCGGTGCGAACGGCGGAAAACAGCCATGGCCGGCGTCCTCCGTCGACTACAAAAACCTCTACGTCTGTGATTTTCATGTGGTGTTCCTATCCGTTGGTGATCGGGTATCCGGATTCGGGACTTCTCCCTCACCCACTGGAAGAGGGAGTGGTCCTTGTAAGGACGTAGGCAATACGCCCTCTCGTTGTCCGACCGTGGGCGTATTGCCATACGTCCCGACAAGGTGATTGTTCGTTGCGTTCTCGTTATTTGTCCCAGGCGTGCTTCTTTGCTACCTCTTCGTTGAGGTCCGTGCCCCAGCCCGGTCCCTGCGGGATGTCGATATAGCTGTTCACCGGCTCCGGAACCACGGTCACCAGTTCGTCCTTCCACGGGATGGCGTCCGGGTCTGACTCCATGATCCGCACGTTGGACACGGAGGCGCACAGGTTCAGGCTCTGGAAGGTGGAGAGGTGGGAGTTGTAGTTGTGCGGGGCGATGTTGAGCTCGAAGGTCTCGGCCAGATCGGCGACTTTCTTGGCGTTGCCGAACCCCTGCCACTGGACGTCCACCTTCACGGTGTCCATCGCTCTGAGATCGAAGAAGGGTTGGTACTGCCGCATCGTGACCAGCTGCTCGCCGGAGGTGATGGACGTTCGAGTCGATATCTTCAGTTGCAGCAGCGCTTCCGGGTCTTGGTTATCGATCTCCAGCCAGTAGAGCTTGTACGGTTCGAGCGCCCGGGCGACCCGAATGGCGCCTTCAGTCTTGAAGTTGAAGTTGATGTCAAGGCAGATATCAATGTCCGGGCCGACGGCGTCCCGCATGACGGATATCTGCTTCACGGCCTGGTTTACGAGATCGGCCTCGGCGAGCTGGTCGTGGCTCACGCCGTCACGTCCCTGCGTGATGGCCGAAGACGGATTTCCGGGGAACAATATGTTGGTCTTAAACGCCGTGTAGCCTTTGTCGACGGCCTCACGTGCGCAGTCCGCAACGTCGTCCCATGTCCGCAGCGGCTTCGCCCCCCACAGTTCATGATTCCGCGCACGGTAGGTACCGAGATGCGACCAGTAGACCCGCTGCTGATTCCTGAAAGGGCCGCCAACGACGCGGTGCACCGGCAAGCTAAGGGCCTTGCCCTTGAGGTCCCACAGCGCCAGCTCGATCCCGGCGATGGCCCATGCCGTGACGCCATACGGCGTGCCGCGATAGGCGCGGTACAGATCGAAATAAAGTCGCTCGACCGGCGTCGGGTCTTTGCCGATAAGCCAGGTGCTCATGTCACGCACCAGGCCCCGGACGCCGTGCGTGACCCCGCCTTCGCCGAACTCGCCGTAGCCGGTAACCCCGGCGTCGGTGCGTATGGCGACGAAGTGCCAGGGTCTCGCCCCGCCGTCTACCGCGAATGTGTCTATCCCGGTGATCTTCATTCGGCGAGCGCTCCTCTTCAGAGTCGGTTGAGTGGGCATAAAACCGGCTCGGCGGCGCTACTGTACACCCGCTTCCCTCAATCGGGGGGGCTGGTTGCTCACTCACTCTCAGAAGATTCATGTTAGGGATCACCAACTTTGCGTCTCGACGCGGCGAGAAGCCCCATCGCGGGGATGAGGGTGATCGCGCCAACGGCCAGGCCGAAACGGATCGACCTGATGGTGGCGATCACGCCTATCACAGGCCCGAGTGTCACCTGCCCCAGTGAGCCGAACTGGGGTGCAACGAGATAACCGTCGCCCGTACCGACGGATCGGGCCCACGGTTGATCCCGGTCGGCAAAACTGGCTGGCTGGAGTGGCGGAGGGCGACCGCGGCCCAGAACTCCTGCGCGATCAGGATCAATCCGAACCTCGGGACAGAGGCCCACAGGAGGGATCCGATCGCAAGTATGGCATAGCCGATGGTGACAGATCGTCGCCGGGAATAAACAACGGCCACAATCCCCGTTGGAACCTCTGCGATCAGCACGGTGCCCTCAAGCACGGCTCCCACCAGCAGCGACTGAAGCGGGTTCAAACCAACCTCCACGATGGCATAAACCCCGGACTTGGTGAAGGTGACGTGGAAGGCGAACTGCATCCATACGTTCAGCAGTAGATAGGCCGTGCGCGGTTGCCGGCGGGTGGTGGTGCTTTCTGATGCCAGGGAATTCAGGGGCCAGCGAGACATGATTAACCAGTGAGAACAGCGCCCATACGAACGGTTTGAGCACTCCCTGTCAACGTCGCGCCTCCGCCCTCCCCCGCAATTCAGCGCCGTGGCCGTAGAATCGCCGTCGCCAGATCGATCGATTCAAGGGCGCCCGGATCGCGGTGCTCTTTCCTAACAACCGCTTTACCAGAGGAATCCGGTGTACACCTCACGACCCGTCCTTGCTCATGAAGAGATATGCACCCGCCAGGGCATGGTCGTGGCGCAGCATCCGCTCGGTACGGAGATCGGGCTGGGAGTTCTGCAGCGCGGCGGCAACGCGGTCGATGCGGCCGTGACAACGGGCTTCGCTATGGGCGTTTTGCAACCGTTTATGAACGGCATCGGCGGGGGCGGCTTGATGACCGTGCACATGGCGGCGGGCGGCGGCGGCGCGATCGACTACGGCATGCAGGCGCCGGGGCGGGCCACGACAGACGAGTTTCCGCTGGAAGGCGGCATGGAGGGCATGGACACGGGCTCGTCACGGTACTCACGCAACTTCGCTTGGCCGAAGGTGAAGGACGACATGCTGTCGTCGGGGTACAAATCAATCGCCATCCCCGGGACGGTTGCCGGCCTGAGTCGAGCACTAGATGAGTGGGGGACGATCAGTCTTTCGGATGCCCTGCAGCCGGCCATCAAGATCGCCGAAGAAGGTTTCGCCGTAGGGGCGCACTTCACGCTTTCGCTTGTGTCGGGGCGCGGACTGTTCCTGCGCTTCCCGGCAACAGCGGACATCTTCTACCCGGGCGGGTACCCAATCCCGGTCGGCGGAAAGCTGATCCAGAAAGAGCATGCAGAGACGCTGCGTACGCTGGCGGCAGGGGGGCCGGACGCGTTCTACAAAGGCGAAATCGCGGAGAAGATCGCGGCGGACGTCCAAGCGAACGGCGGTCTACTGGAGGTGTCAGACTTCGCCCAGTACACGCCGTTTCTGCACCGGCATGGCATGCTAGGCGAGTACCGGGGTTACGAGGTAATGGGACTCCCCGGCCCGACGTCGGGTCCGACGGTTATGGAGATCCTGAATATCCTCTCCACCTTCGATCTCGTGGGCACAAACCATGGTGATCCGGCGGTGCTCCACCTGATTATTGAATCGATCAGGCTGGCCGCCGCAGACCGGTTCACCTGGATGGGCGACCCGGAGAAGACTGGTGCGCCTATCGGAGCCCTGACCGTCCCTGTGTACGGGGCCGAGCGGGCAAAATCGATCGACCGAACGAAGGCCGGACCAGCCGATGCCGGAGACCCCTGGCCCTTTGAGGGGCGCGAGATGCCGGCCGACTTCCCGGGACCGGCCGGGGCGGCGGCGGATGACGGGACGACCCACATTTCGGTCGTGGACAAGGACCGGAACGCCGTGGCGTTGACCCAGACCAACCTGTATCTGTCCGGCGTGGTGAACCCCGGTGTCGGCGTGATGATGAATAACGGCATCGGATGGAGCTGCCCGATACCGGGCACGGTCAACACCATCGCACCACATGCCCGCGCGCTAAACAATATGACGCCGCTGATCCTGCTCAAAGACGGGGAGCTACGGGGAGCGCTCGGAGCGTCCGGTGGGCGTCGAATTTGGACGTCGGTCGCCCAAAGCCTCATCCACCACATCGATATGGGAATGTCGCTCCAGGATGCGGTCCAGGCGCCGCGCATCCACGTGGAAGACGGCGATGTAATGGTGGACGGTCGGTTCGAGCACGACACGATTAACGGACTGCGGTCGCGCGGTCACCAGGTGACGATCGTGGACCCGCGCTACGACGTGGCCCCGTACGCCGAGCCAAACGGGATAGCGGTAGATGGCGGTGAACTGCGGAGCGCGGTCTACCCGGTGGCGAAGTTGACGGTGGCGGCGGGGTATTAGGGGCGTGGAGAGACGCAATTTTCGTCATCTCGATCCTTCCGGTACCGGAAGGATGAGGGACCTTCACCGGAGCGTTGTTCAGCAGATGTACATCCATGGGGCAGGTCAATACAAGTGGTCGTTTTGTAGCAAAAGCATTACTTTTTCATCACCGTAGCAATTTAATGCTACGGGCCATTTACGGGCTCAATTGCGAGAGCGTTAAACGTACGATCCTCGGTAATTTGAGGTCATTTGGAATCTGCCTGAGCCCACAGGCTGGCGCGCATTTCTTCCGTCAGATCGGCAAGTGAGTTGTCACTCCCGGCCAGCTGTTCCGTCCGTTTGATGCGATCCCGGTAACGCAGCGCTTCTGACCGGAGCGCCACTTCGGGGTCGATTCCCGATGCCTGGATACGGGCCACGGCTTCGAACAACTGACGTCCTGCGGCGGCCTCTGACGGTTCGATGTCATCACCGGCCGGCACCGGCAATCCCGCACGCCCGGCCCGTCTTTGCAGAGCGGCCGTGTAAGCCAGTGCCGGCATGGCGGTTGGAAGACCGTTCGTGATCGAGTCCCGCCCCGGTTCTTTGCTCTTCAGGGCGTCCCACTGCTGTGACACCTGCTCAGCCGTTTCCAGCGCCGGGCCATCTTCATCGAACACGTGCGGATGACGTCGGACTAGCTTGTCGACCACTCCAGCGACCACGTCTTCGAGCGTCCACTCCCCGGCGCGACGGGCGATGTCGGCGTGGAACGTGACCTGCACCAGTAAATCGCCGAGCTCCTCAGCCAGTGCGTCCGTATCGCCAAGGTCCAGGGCCTCTAACGCTTCATAAGACTCTTCCAGAAGATTAGGGCGTAAGGAAGCGTGCGTCTGCTCCCGGTCCCATGGGCAACCGCCCGGGTCCCGCAGCCGCTGCACGACTGCGAGGAGGTCTTCTATTGTCCGGAACGGGGTATCTGCGCTAGGCATTGGTGTTTATCTCCGGGGGCCACGATCCTGCTCGTTTACGGGGGTTTGCAACGTACCATAGGCGCGAATGAACAACCTCCGACATAACGACCGCCTGGCCTCGTCCCGCGGGTTCCGCCTGACGGTCATCGTCCTGCTGGCGACCAGCCTGCCCCTGTTTTTCATCTCCCTGAATGTTCGCGTCCTCACCAACTCCGAGACGTTTTACGAGTGGGGGTTCGACAACTACAACGTTGAGACCAGGACGGGGCTGGATGAAGCAGCGCTCACAAGCGTTGCGAGCCAGTTCATCGATTACTTCGGGGACGATGAAGAGTTCATGGATCTGCGCGTGGTGCATGAGGGGAACGAGATCGAGTTGTTCAGCGAGCGCGAGATCACGCACATGGCGGACGTCAAAGACGTGATCAACCTCGTGTTTGACACCCTCTGGGTGATCGGGACGGTGGTGATCGTTGTGGTCGCCGCCGGTTTCTTCTTGCTTGGCCGCGGGTTTCTGCCCCTGCTGCGTTCGGGCATCGTGTGGTCGACGATCGCAGGCTTGTCCGTGGCCGCTCTCTTTGGCCTAGCGACGCTCATCGACTTCGACACAACGTTCCGGCTGTTCCACGAGGTGACGTTCAGGAACGATTTCTGGAAGTTGAGCCCATCGCAGAGCGTGCTGCTGCGGTTGTTCCCGCAGGGCTTCTGGTTTGCCGCCACGTTGATGCTGGTTGTCGGGACGGCAGTGCAGCTTGGGGTCGTATACGGGATCGCGTGGTGGGCGTCACGGGCGCGCGGAGTTTAGCCACCACCGTATGTGTCGCGGTCACGTGCCCCTTCTCCCAGCGGGAGAGAGGTGGGAATCTGTCCTTCCGCTACCGGAAGGATCGGTATAACGGTTGGCCGTCAAGCCAGCTATCGACCACCGCCGGTAGTTCCGCCAATCCTGAGATCGTGAAGTCGGGCTGCACCCGTGGCTCTCTATTGTCGTAGCCGCTGATCCACACGGCGGACATGCCGACGTCTTTGGCGCCTCCGATATCGGCGTGCAGATTGTCGCCCACGTGTAGTGCGTTCTCCGGCGCGACGCCCAGTCGCTCCAGCGTGTTCGTGAACATCTTCGACCCCGGTTTTGCCGAGGCGATTTCATTCGAGAAGGTCAGAACCTCCAGGTACTGACCTATCCCCTCCCGCTCCAGGAAGCGCTTATAGACGTTCGGTGATGTCGAACCGACGTTCGAGATAAGAGCTGTGTGGACGCCCATGTCTGTGATCGTTTGAAGGACGCGCTGTGCCTGCGGGTAGATGCTAGGCGAGTGGACGAGGAAGGGTTCGTCTATGGCACGGGAGAAAGCTTCGAACTGAGCGGGATTCAGTGATGAGCGCGTCGTTGGAGCGGCAGCGGCAAGGATCTGTTCCATGCGCTCTTTAAACGGCCGATCGAAGCCGCGATCGTGGTCTGCGCTTGTCTTCCTGCCGACAGCCCTGATGGCGTCGGTGAGGGTTTGTGGTTCTACGGTGATCCCGGCGTCGCTAAGCGCCTTCACGCCTTCACAGACCCGCAATTCGCCGCGGCCGGTGCTCTCTTCGAACATGAGGGTTAACCAGAGGTCGAAAGTGACAGCGCATGGTGGTTGGGGTGGCACTGGGTCTCCGTGAATGTTTGTTGGCGAGTGTCCTCCCTCACCCTAACCCTCTCCCGCTGGGAGAGGAGATCACGTTGTTGCGTTACGGACCCTTTGAGAGCCTCAGGGTGGGTTGTTGTCGGAGTGGGCGTTACTTCGCTCCCGCCTCCGTGCCCGCTACTCCTGAGGTCTTGAGTTCTTCAATCTCTTCCGCGTTATAGCCGGCGAACTCCAAGATTTCGTCGGTATGCTGGCCCAGGGTTGGCGCCGCCGATTCGATCCGGCCGGGGGTGCCGTGCATCTTGACGGCGATCCCGATGTTGTGGACCGGGCCTGCGACCGGATGTTCGGTGACGACATCCATGTCGCGCGCCCGGACCTGCTCGTCGGCCCACACCTCGTCCATCTCAAAGATCGGCCCGGCGGGCGTTCCGGCTTCGTCCAGGATCGGCAGCCACTCGGCGGTAGTCTTGGTCTGGAAGGTGGCGTCGAGCTGCTCTCGAAGAGCCGTTACGTTTTCCAGCCGTGATGCGTTGCTGTCGAATCGTGAGTCCTCAAGCAGGTCTGCCCGCCCAATGGCGTTGACAAGTCGCACCCAGTTGTTCTGGTTGGCGGCTCCAACGTTCATGTGGCCGTCCCTGGTCGCAAAGGACTGGTATGGCGCAATGAGGCGGTGCGTGGAGCCGATGCGCGGCGGGACCTCGCCGGTGGCAAAGAAGAAAGCTGTCTCCCACACGGTGTAGGCGAGCCCCGCCTCCAGCAGCGACGACTCGACGTGCTGGCCAACGCCCGTCCGCAAACGGCTGATATATGCCGCTTCGATAGCGTGTAGCGCAAACATGCCAGCGTTCAGGTCAGCTATCGGCACGCCGACCTTGAGCGGCGGTCCATCGACATCGCCGTTGATCGCCATCTGGCCGCTCATGCCCTGTGCGATCAGGTCGAAGCCCGGCCGGGATGAGTAAGGGCCGGACAGTCCGAAACCGGATATCGAGCAGTAGACTATCTCGGGTTTGATAACCGAGATATCTGAATATCCAAGTCCGAGCCGGTCCATTGCGCCAGGGCGGCCGTTCTCTACCAGGATGTCGGATTTTTCGGCAAGCCGTTTGAAGGCCTCTTTGCCTTTGTCCGCACGCAGGTCCAGGACGATGCTGCGTTTGTTGCGGTTGAGCTGCAAAAACGCCGCCGATTCGCCGTTGATGAATGGCGGGCCGATGCGTCGAGTGTCGTCGCCGCCGCCGGGTTTTTCGACCTTGATGATGTTCGCCCCCATGTCAGACATGTGCATTGTGGCGAACGGCCCGGCGAGGATCTGTGTTGCGTCGAGCACCGTGACCCCGTCCAGAGCGGGTGGGTTAGGCATCTTTTCTCCTGATGTCGCAAGCGTGTGATGGCGGGCCAATGTTAGCCGTTGGGGGCGCTTCACGGCGAGCCAATCCGTGAGGTTCCCGTGCGGCATAATGCGCCCCGGTGTGTCATACGCATCACGCCGCTCCCCTCAGAACTCATCCAGACAAGAAAGGCTGGCCATCGATGGCAAGCGCTCCATTTGATCTAACAGGCAAGGTGGCGCTTGTCACCGGTGGCAACGGCGGCATCGGCAAGGGCATCGCGCTCGGTCTGGCACGGGCGGGCGCAAGCGTCGCCGTTGCAGCGCGCAACCGGGACAAGAGCACGGCGGCAGTGGCCGAACTGGAGGCGGCGGGGGCGCAGGCCATCAGCATCAATTGCGATGTCACGGACAAGGACGAGGTCAACGCAGCCGTGGCCGGTTGTGTCGAGCGTTTCGGCGGGCTGGACATCGTGGTCAACAACTCCGGCGTGAACGTCCGCAAAGTCCCGCAGGACCTGAGCCTTGAAGAGTGGCAGACGGTGATAGACGTGAACCTGACGGGCGTTTTCCTGATGTCGCAGGCGGCGTACCCGGAGATGGTGAAGCGCGGCGGCGGGAAGGTGATCAACATCGGCTCGATGATGTCGATCTTCGCCAACGAGACACTTGCACCGTATTCCGCCAGCAAGGGCGGCGTGGTTCAGTTCACGAAGGCCTGTGCGGCGGCGTGGGCGAAGGACAACATCCAGGTGAACTCGATCCTCCCCGGCTGGATCACGACCGATATGACGGAGACCCTTCGCGTGAACGTGCCGGAACGTTACAGAACTATCACGGAGCGCACGCCCGCGAAGCGGTGGGGGCGGCCGGACGAACTGGCGGGAACGGCGGTGTTCCTGGCCACGGTGGCTTCCGATTTCGTGACGGGCACGGCGATTCCGGTGGACGGCGGCTACTCTATTCAGTCGTAACCAGGTCCATCCTCAGGTCACGGCAACAACGGGTACCGATCCTCCATCGTTTCGACACGACCGGCATACTGGAATGAGGGATGCTGTCGTTGGGCCTTCCACGGCGCATCCATACGGGACGCCGAGGGCCAGACGACGAACAAGATGTCGATGACGGCCGAGCTTGCAGAGCTGTGCGCCCGGCCTGAGACCCCGGAGACCCGAGAATCATTCGGGTTTCAACTGGGCTTTTCGGCAGGTGCCGATGGTCCAAGATCCGGCGAGAAAACCCACCACCGGATCCGGCGGCGGACTGGAACGCTTGCTTGAGCGCTGGTCGATGGCACTTGGAGTCAGGCCGTCGCTGACAGGCGAGTGGGCCCGGATCGCGGGCAGGGCCATGCTGGTCATCGCGGCCGGTATCGGTGTTGCGGCGTTCCTGCGTGGGACGCCGCCTTTTGCCTTCATGCTGTCGGCGGTCGGGCTCGTCCGAATCTACAACCTCGTGTTCGCCGGGTTGCTGCTGAGGACCGCGTACACAGCGTGTTCTTCCTGGGACTCACCCCGGATATCGTTGTATTGCTTTTCGCCTGGGCCGTGACCACGGTGGGCCTCGCGGACGAACCCGAGGCCACCGATATCTACCTGATCATGTTCCCGATAGTCGTGGTGGCGGTAATCTGGCTGGGCCGGCCACTTGGTGTCGTGCAGGGAACGGCGTTCATCGTCTGGATGGCGGCGACGGCGCTCTGGTACTGGCCGTCCGATGGCGCTGGATCAGCGCACCGCCAACCCGGATTCAGCCCTGTCGAAACTCCCGGAATCGGATAGCGGAACCGTGTACGGGACGGCGCTTCAAACGTCGCAACGGGGTTCATCAAACCTGAGATCGTCTCCTCCAACAGGTTGACACGTACCCCTTTTGTTATCCGGTACCGAAGGTTTACACGGTTCCGGAAGAACTCGACCTCTCACCCCCTCTCCAAAGGCAACGCTTCGGCGTAGACTCACGCCCTACCTGATCCGCCCTCTTATTTGATGGGGTCGTCGGATGAAAGCAAGTCAGCCGAAGGTGTTGCCCATTGACGTCGTCTCATGGCCCGGTCCCCGGCGTGTACGCAAGGCTCGGCGTCAAGCCCATCATCAACGCCGGGAGCTGGCTTACAGCACTCGGCGGCAGCCTGATGTCGCCCGAGGTTCTGCGCGCCATGCAGGAGGCATCGACGGCGTTCGTGGACCTGCACGCGCTACAACTGGCGGCGGGCGAGGTGCTGGCGCGGGCATCTGGCGCCGAGGCCGGTTTTGTGACCGGCGGCGCGGCGGCGTCCAACGTGTTGATGGCGGCGGCATGTATGGCCGGCGACGATCCCTCAAAAATCGACCGGCTGCCGGACTCGCGCGGGATGAAGAACGAACTGGTGCTGTTTGACGGCCACCGAAATCATTACGACAGCAACTACGAGATCGCCGGGGCGACAATTGTCCCCTGGGGTTTCGCCGGGAATGGGAAGCCTTACCAGCTTGAAGAGGCGATCAACGAGCAGACCTGCGCCATGGCGTGGATCGAGGCTCCGTTCATGAAGCACCCGATGCCGTTCGCCGAGGCGGCGCAAATCGCCCATGGCCGCGAGGTCCCGGTGATAGTGGACGCGGCCGCCGAGGTACCTCCGGCCGACAATCTGACACGCTTCATCTCGGACGGCGCTGACATGGTGGGGTACAGCGGCGGCAAGGGGATCGGCGGGCCGCAGGGCAGCGGCATGCTTGTCGGACGCAACGATCTTGTGGCCGCCGCGTATGAGAATCACCTGAACTCCTGCGGGACGCGCGCCGGCGTTGGCCGTTCGGCGAAAGCGTCGAAAGAGGACATCGTCGGGTTCGTGACGGCACTGCAGATGTTCACCGATACTGACCATGAAGCGGTATGGGCTGGCTGGCGTGCGGGGGCGGAGCACATCGTGGATCGGCTGCGCGGCATCGACGGGCTGCGTGTCGTACTGGAGGACGGCGACCCTAACCGGCAGGGCCCACAGGCGGTGATTTACTTCGAGCACGGCTGGGACGGGCCGGACCCCGGTGAGGTACGTGCAGCGCTGCGCGCCGCCGACCCCGCGATCCACGTGGGTGCGGGCGGTTACGGCGACGAAATCAATATCGTGATGGTCAACGTTCAACCGGGTGAAGAGCGCATAATCGCCGACCGACTTCGGGAAGTTTTGTCCGGCCCAAATTAGTTAAGGCACGACGCAAGGAGCATGTTTTGAAGGTTGTCCTCGGAAGCGATCACCTCGGGGGAACGGATTTCGTCGAGCGGTTGCGCGACACGTTCCCGGACACCGAGTTCGCACTCGCCCTGTCGCCTGAAGACACCCTTCGCGAGGTCGCGGACGCAGAGGTGCTCCTAGGCTGGCCGACTAAAGAGGTGTTCAGCGCCGGGGCCGGCCTGAAGTGGGTGCACTGCCTGGGAACCGGGATCGACGGCGTCGGCGCGCTCGGAGATATCGGGGCGGCGGGCATCCCGATAACGAACGCGCGCGGCCCGCACACGGAGCCGATGGCCGATCACACGATGTTGTTCTTGCTGTCCCTTGCGCACAATGCACGACAGATGCTGGACGATCAGGCGCGGGGTGCGTGGGACACCAACGGTTACGACCACAAAGAGGTGTCCGGCAGTGTCATGGGCATCTACGGCTTCGGGATGATCGGGCGGGCCATCGCGCGCAGGGCGCTGGGATTTGGCATGGAGGTGATCGCCGTGGACCCGGGGCCGGACGACGAGGTGCCGGGCGTGGATGTCTGGGCTCTGGATCGGCTGGACGATCTTTTCCGGGCCGCCGACTGGCTTGTGGTGGCCGCGCCTCTGCTTCCGGAGACGCGCATGACGGTCGATGCCCGGCGCATCGGGTTGCTGCGACCGAGTTCGTCCCTGATCGTTATCTCCCGTGGCGGGATCGTTGACGAGGGCGACCTGGCCGACGCACTTGTGGCCGGGAAGTTGGCTGGGGTGGCCCTGGACGCCACCGAGCCGGAGCCTCTCAACGCTGACAGCCCCTTCTGGAGCCACCCGAACGCGCTGATATCGTCGCACTCGTCGGCACTCACGCCAGAGATGTATGAAGGACGAAGGCAGATCGTTCTGGACAACCTCCATCGCTACCTGAACGGCGAAGAGCTGCTGCACCAGGCCGACCCTGTCAAGGGTTACTAGGGCCCGGGGGCTCACTCCTGAGATACGAAAGGGCCCTCCCCGGAAACGGGAAGGGCCTTTCTAATGGAGACCGTTATGCCGTCCCGAGGCATGCATGAGTTACTTCGCGCCGCCTGCGATTTCTACCATCCGCGTAGTCGGAGACGGTCGGCGTCAGCAAGAAGAGGCCGATCAGGAATGCGATGCCGACGATCATCACCGCCATCGCTATCAACAGGTATGCCCATTTGAGCGACGGGTGTTGGCCCGCCACGGACCTGCCGATTCCGTCCAGAATTGCCATAGTTCCCTCCTCCAACCGTGCCCACCAGGAAGTGAGCTAAGTACTGTTGCCGTCGGCCGAAATCTCCCGAGCGGTGCTGGTGTACAGTTACCCGTTTGAATGCGGCCTGCCGGGCATTGGATTCCGTAAAGATTCTTGAGTGGAGGTTCGCACGGCGCGCGAAGGGCCGACGTAGACTTGAGGAAAAGCGGGCATCCGGTCAGGAAATTCGGGCGTGAACCAACGTCCCAGGAGTAGAAATGCTTAAGGGAGCTCTGATCGCGTTCGGGATTATGCTCGGCGCCATCGCCATACCGATGGTTCACTGGGTGTCGATCTGGTTCGGGCCATTTCTCGCTGGGTTTTTTGGCGGCGGTATAGCGCGGGCTGACGAGGATAAGATCGTCAAGTTCGGGTTACTGGTCGCTGGCCTGATGCTTCTGCCGGTAGCAGCCGCCCTTGTGGCTCTCTTCGCTTTCGACATCGGCGGGATGTGGCGGACGCTGCTGATCGTATTTACGGTCGTGATCGTTCCGTATACCTGGTTTGGCGTGACCGTCGGGGCGCTGTTCAGCTACCTCTCGCGGAAGAAAGCGACCGAGAGGGCGGCGGCCGAGGAAGTGGGCGGCGCGTCCTCGTCGTTGTAAAGAGTCTTGACATTAATTCAATAGCATTATCACTCATTCAAGGCGCGTTTATTTCGCACTCCTACTACGCGTATTTACACTACTTATCCGGTCATTAAGTGTATCGTTTGATGAGAGAGGACCACCATTTGACAAACATTCGTATTTGTCTCTAGTGAGTTTTCGACGTGCCAGTGTTACTTGAGAAACAGTCTGTCGCGAATTGTATGTCCAGCAATTGACTTAAAAGAAATAGGTGTGATAATCGTCGGATGGCGTCACGAATTGATGGCGATGATATTTGTCTTAATTAACGGAGCTAAGAATGCGAATCGAAGAAGCCGATCTCAATACGCTGAAGACAGCTCAACGCCGCGGCCGAGTTCGGTCGCCCGAGACCCAGGAACTGATCGAGGCGATTGATTCGCTGGTTCCAGGCGCTGCGAAAGCGGTGGTGATCGAGTCGGGACAGACGCCGCAGAAAGTCAGGGCCCGTGTTATGTACGCCGGAAAGGCAGCCGGGAAGAAACTCCAGGCGGCGGTTTCCGGCAACAAAGTGCTGTTTGCGCTGAAGGAAGAGCGACGACGGCCCGGACGTCCCCGCAAGAACCCGATCTGATCCGGGATCTGTTAACAAAAAAAGGGAGCGCAATGCGCTCCCTTTTTTTGATGCCCGAATCGCTATTGCCCGGACTGCTGCTGGGCCTGTTGCCTGACAAGCATGAGCCCCCGCTCCCGTCTCCAAATTAACCCGTTAATCGCCTCGTCTGCCCTCATCAGACCTACAGGCCCCGAGGCATACATCGATCCATAGACGCTTGCCCCGCGGCCCAGGAGGAACTCCATTGGTTGGATGTAGTAGCCGTGGTGGCCGTCCCCGCACCAGGGGTCGAATCCGGTCACCATCTCATCCGTCACGCCGTACGCAATCGGCATGGTGAGCCCGTTCTCTTCGGCCATCTTGATGGTCGATTCTTTATCGGCAGCGGTCGCCGTAATCACAGTCGCTTCGTATCCCCCGGCGAGTTCGGCCTTCATCGCGACGTAGCTGGCCAACTGCCGGCGGCAGTACGGTCACCAATTTCCACGTAAAAAGAGGAGTGCCACGTGCCTTCCGGGCATCTGTTCCGGAAGTGTGAGAGTCCTCCCATCGATCAGATCAAACCTGATCGTCGGCAGTTTGTCGCCCTTTACTAACTTGGTCATAGCCCTGGCCTTTGCAAGGCCCCGGCCCGTCGTCTAAAGCCCCGGCTTGGACCGGACGTACTGCGGCGGCCATTCCACGTCATCGCCGAGTTCGATTGCAGCGTGCAGCGGCCAGTAAGGGTTACGCAGGAGCTCACGTGCCAGAAAAATCACGTCCGCCTTACCGGATGTCAGCACCTCTTCGGCGTGCGTCGCCTCCGTGATCAGGCCAACTGCACCGGTCGGCACCTCGGCCCCGGAGCGCACCGCATCTGCGAACGGCACCTGGTATCCGGGCCTGAGGTCCATCTGCTGGTGGGGCGAGACACCGCCGGAAGAGCAGTCGACAAGATCGACACCATGCTCTTTCAACGATTTCGAGAACTCGACTGCGTCCGGCACGTCCCATCCGCTGCCCTTCACCCAATCGGTCGTTGAGATCCGGACCATGAGCGGAAGATGTTCAGGCCACACCTCACGCACCGCATCAACGATCCTGAGCGGGAAGCGTGCGCGGTTGTCGGAATTTCCTCCGTACGTGTCTTCCCGGTGGTTGGAGAGCGGTGACAGGAATGTGTGTCCCAGATAGCCGTGTGCGAAGTGCAACTCCACGACCTTGAACCCGGCTTCCAAACTGCGTTTCGCGGCAGCGCGCCAGTCGTCCACGAGATCATCGATGTCCGATTCGCTCAGTTCTTCCGGCGTCGCCCATTCATCGTCAAACGGCACGGCGGATGCGCCTACGGGCTGCCATCCACCGTCCTCTGAGCCAACGAAACCGCTGCCAAGCCAGGGCCGATTCCGTGAAGCCTTGCGACCGGCGTGCGCCAACTGGATACACGGCACGGAGCCGTTCTCTGTGATGAAGTCTGTGATCGGTTTCCACGCCTCGACCTGCTCGTCGTTCCAGATACCCACGTCGCCGGGGCTGATACGGCCCTCCGGATTCACCGCCGCGGCCTCGGACATCACCATCCCGGCGCCGCCGACGGCCCGGGTGCCAAGGTGCACAAGGTGCCACTGGTTTGGGACGCCGTCCTCGGCGGAGTACTGACACATGGGAGCTACGAAGAGCCTGTTCGGGAACTCTACATCTCGTAATTTGTATGACGAAAAGAGCTGACTGATTGTTCTGTCCTTTGTGCTTTCGGGCGAAGCGGGGATAGTGCGGGAGGGCATCCTAATCCCGTTTTACGAGAAACGGGTAACCGTGATGCAGCCGGTTAAAGCGTCATGCCCCCGTCGATCACCTGCACAGTGCCAGTGACGTATTCCGCCTCATCCGACCCCAGGTATACCGCCAGCGATGCGATCTCTTCCGGATTCCCGAGGCGCCCCATCGGCTGGCGGGCGATAAAGTCTTTCCGGGCCTGTACCGGGTCCGGCGAGGCGTTGATGCGGTCGTCAAGCGACGGAGTCTGGACGGTGGCCGGGGCGATGGCGTTGACGCGGATGCCCTGGCCAATGAAGTCGGCCGCAACGGACTTGGTCATGCCGAGAACGGCGGCCTTGCTTGCGCTGTAGACGAAGCGGTTGACGACGCCCTGCAGGCTGGATGCGACGGATGACATGTTAATGATGCTGCCGCCGCCTTTTTCGACCATGCCGGGCAGCACCGCCTGCATCATGTGGAACATGGCGCGTACGTTCAGGTTGAACGAGAAGTCCCAGTCCTCCTCCGAACACTCCAGGATATTTCCGCCGGCGACAAATCCGGCGCAGTTGAACAGGATGCCCGGCGTTCCTGCTTCATCCAAAACAGCGTTGATGGAGCCTGTGTCGGTGACGTCAAGGATCCGTGTCGTGATTCCAGGCGTGCCCTCAAGCGAGCCCAGTGTCACTGGGTTTACGTCGGTCGCCCAGACGGTAGCGTCCTCGTCTGCATAGGCCAGAGCTGTGGCCTTGCCGATGCCCTGCCCGGCGGCCGTGATGAGTGCGGTTTTGCCCGTAAGCCTGCCTGGCAAGATCGTCTCCCTGTGTATCGGATTATTCATTATCAAAGAGCTGCCTGCAATGCGAAATACAGCGTCGTTGAAAACGCGCGAATCACCTTGGGTCAGAGTCTGAAAATCGCGCCTTCAGATAGTCGAATGCAGCCGCCATAAACAGGTTTACGCCAGAGGGCGATCATCCCGGGAGTGGCGTCGACGATTTCCCGTGAAAATGGCATGGCGGCCCGAATGATACAGGGGGGCGTCAGGAGAACTCGGCGATGCGGCCTCTGAGGATGCGGTCCAGCTCTACACCGAGCGCCTCATGGCCGGGATCCTCAAGGCCCGGATCTTCCGCGATTATGTCGATTGCCTCTGCCCGCGCCCTCGCCAGTAAATCCGCATCGGTGAGCGTGGCGATGAGCATATCCGCAAAGCCGCTCTGGCGCGTGCCGATGTAGTCGCCCGGACCCCTTAATCTCAGGTCTTCTTCTGCAAGATCGAAGCCGTCTGAGGTGCGTTCGATTATGCCCATGCGTTCCCGGGCGTCGGCGCTCGGTTGGTCCGACAGTAGGATGCAGCGGCTGGCGTGCCCTCCCCGACCGATACGGCCACGCAGCTGGTGGAGCTGCGAGAGGCCGAATCGCTCAGCGCCCTCGATCAGCATCACCGTGGCGTTCGGGATGTCGATTCCGACCTCGATGACCGGGGTGGCGACAAGCACATCCAGTTCCCGGTTACGGAAGCGGTCCATCACCTGCTGTTTTTCCGCAAGCGGCAGTCGTCCGTGCAGCAAGCCTACGTTGAGGACAGCAAACGGGCCCGTCGAGAGGTACTCGAACTCCTCGACGGCTGACCGTGTGCGGATCTCCTCCGACTCGTTGATGAGCGGGCAAACGACAAAGGCCTGACGTCCTGCGGTCACCTGGTCGATCACCAGCTGGTGGGCGTCTGAGCGCGCCTCCGTGGTGCGCGCCCATGAGGTCGTTATCGGTTTTCGGCCGCCAGGGAGCTGGCGCAACGTCGTCAGATCTAGATCGCCGTAGACCGTGAGCGCGAGCGTGCGGGGGATCGGCGTTGCCGACATGCCTAGCAGGTGGGGTCGCGGGCGCTGGTCGCCAAGAACGGCCCGTTGCTCGACGCCGAAACGGTGCTGTTCGTCCACCACCGCAAGCCCCAGCGACTGGAACTGAACGGCCTCCTGGATCACGGCGTGGGTGCCGACGACGATGGTTATATCGCCGGATGCGATGCTCGCCTGGACTTCACGTTTCACGCGCGCCGTGTGGCTGCCGATGAGAAGCCCTATCCGTATCGGCGAGTCCAGTCCGGCGATCTCCGCCTCGACGATCGAGTCGCCGCCGTGTCGCTGCATTGCGGCGTCCGACTCAGGCTCCTCGGAATCAAGCATCGACGCCTGTTCGCCGACGATGGACCGGGCGTTAAACAGTGTCCGCAGCGACAGGTAGTGCTGCTCCGCCAGGACTTCCGTCGGCGCCAGTAATGCGCCCTGTCGGCCGGATGACACGGCGGCGAGTAGCGCCGCCACAGCGATGATCGTTTTCCCGCTGCCGACCTCGCCCTGCAAAAGCCGGCCCATCGGCACCTCCGACGCTACGTCAGACAGCACGGTTTTCAGCGCTTCATCCTGATCTTCGGTGAGTTCAAAATCGAGCGTGTCGAGGAAGGACCTCAACACGCCGTGATCGGGCTGGATGGACACGCCGTCCGCGCGCTCACGCCACTCCCGCTTCCGCCGTTGCACACCGAGCTGGTTTAAGAACAACTCGTCGAACGCCAGCCGTCGCCTCGCTTCGTGCCAGTCCTCCATCGTGTCCGGGTGGTGCATCGCCGTAACGGCTTCCCGCAGCCCCGGCAGAACGTTGCGTTGTTGTATCTCCTCCGGGAGGTGTTCGTCGAGCAGCGATACCCCGGCGCCCAGGGCGTTGCGGGCGGCGTTTCGCAGCGTTCGCTGGTACATGCCGTCGGTGGACGGGTAGATCGGCAGGAGGTTTCCGGCGTGCGTCAGGTTGTCGCCCTGAATCACCTCGTACTCCGGGTTCGTGAACTGTGCCGTCTCCCTGTACGACTCCACTTTGCCGCTGACGACGATCCGGGTCCCGGGACGAAGCTGCTGCGCGAGGTAGGGCTGGCCGAACCATCGGATGTTTACGAAACCGGTCTCGTCACGGGCAGTGACACGCGCCGCGCCACCCCTACCTCTTCCGATGTTGGCGGTGGATGCCGACAGCACGGTCACGATGACGCTCATCTCCTCGCCGTAAACGAGGTCGGTCACGTTTCCGATGTTGGAGTAGTCCAGGTGCCGGTTCGGGTACATCCGCAGCAGTCCACGCAGGTCCTCGACGCCCAATCGCTTGAACCGGGAGTACTGGGCCTTCTGGATGAAGGGCAGGTGTTCGATCGTGGAATCAAGCGTCACCGGGCCCGTGGGCGTCTTTTTTGGGGCCGCCTTTTTGCGGGCGCGGGTCGCCGGTTTGTTGGCGCTTTTCATGGGTGGCGTGGACCGACGAGCTTCCGGTATGGCGGGCGGAGGTGAAGGCGGGCTAACGGGCTGTGGGACCAGGTCTCCGCCAACGGACGCCCTCGCCACCCTCGCCCACTCCTCACGTTTGCCGACGTTCAATGCGGCATAGGACTTCGGCAAGTCCAGGGACGCCAGGTCGGCCCGGTTGGCCTCAATGAACAGGTCCAGCCCGCCGGCCACCGCGGCGTCCGTGAAACCGCGTTTGGCCTCCAGGTCCAGGATGCGTAACAAGGACTCACGCGCGCTGCGCCGTGGAGGTTGGGTTCGGCGTGGCAACGTGGTTAGCCGGATTTCTTGCGGATGAATCCCACGCCAAGCGAGCCCGGGCCGGCGTAGGTTCCGACGACCACCCCGATCTGCGCCACCATGATTCCGTTTTCCGGGGCGAGGTGCTCCAGATCATCCGCCAGCTTCTGGATCTCCTCGGGTTCGGTCGAGTAGTGCATCGCCAGATGATCGAACGGCGCCGCCTCTTCGATCAGTTCCTTGAGTTTCTCAAGACCCTTGCGCCGGGTGCGCGGGCTCGCGACCGGCGACGATTCGCCTTCCTCAAACGTAATGATCGGTTTCACCTTGAGGAGTCCGCCGACCAGGCTCTTCGCCCGCCCTATTCGTCCGCCCTTTACCAGGTACTCCAGTGTCTCAACCATGCCGTAAAACCGGGCGCGACTCATACTGTCCTCGACGACTCCAACTACTTCATCCATAGACGCCCCGGACGCCGCTGATTGCGCCGCGTCGATCGCTATCAAACCGAGCGGAATGGTGACGTGTCCAGAGTCAATGGTCGTGATTTTCGTCCCCGAGTTGTCAACTTCACGCGCCGCCTGGAGCGCGGAGTTGATGGTCTGGCTCACTTTTCCGGACAGGTGGACGGAAACGATGCCGTCATGATTCGCGAGCAGGTCGCTGTACGTGGCGGCGAAATCGCCCGGCGACGGCTGCGACGTTGTCGGGAGTTCCGCTTCCCGTTGAAGACGGCCGTAAAACTCGTCGTTTGTTATATCGACGCCGTCCTTGAACTCCTCCATGCCGAAGCGAACGTTCAGCGGGACCACGGTGATTCCGTGTGAATCCGCGATGTCCTTCGGAAGATCTGACGTGCTGTCGGTGACGATAGCGATACTCATTAGATCCTCAATTCAGCGGCCGGGACGCTTACTCAAATTGTGATGAGTGACGCCAGAATCTGTGATTCGGAACCCGTACAGGTTATCGCGCCCCCGGGGAAGCGGCGACCCCGATGTGATGTGGGGGTCCGGGTGCTCGGGCGCTAGAAGCGGCCCGGTTCACTCAAATGCGACCAGGAAATCGTAGTGCGGCTGTCCTCCGCTGACGAGTTCGACCTCGGCATCTCCGGCGGCTTCCTGCGCGGCGTCCAGGGTTTCAACAGCGTCCACGGCCGCGAAACCCGAGCCGGTGTAGACGGTGATCAGTTCCGCGTCGTCGGTAGACACTCGGATCATCTCCACAAGCGCCGACACCGGGTCGCCCGTCGTGGCTACAAGTTCGCCTTCCATGAGCGCCATGGCCTCGCCGGCCTCCAGCTTCTGACCTGACACAACGGCGTCTCGCACCGCACGGGTCACCGAGCCGGACCGCACGCTGATAGCGGCGTCGGTCATTGCGGAGAGGTTCGTATCGAGGTCCGCCCTTGCCGAGAAGGCGAACACGGCGGCGATACCGGACTGCACCGACCTGGTCTGGACGACACGAACGTCTTTATCGGTTAGATCGGGGACTTGCAGTGCGGCGGCGACGATGTTCCCGTTGTTGGGGAGCAGGAGGATTTGGTTCGCGGGCGCGGCCTCAACGGCGCCAAGTAGATCCTGGACGCTGGGATTCATCGTGTCGCCGCCCGTGATCGGGCTACATGCGCCCATCCCAGCCTGCGCAAACACGGCCTCCAGCCCGGCTCCTGCGCACACAGCGACGATGGCGCTGTCCAGGCGAGGGACGTCCGCGGAGGCGGGCGCCAGCGTGGCCTTGTCGCCCGATTGCCTGTCGACCGCCCACTCGCGTGTCTGCTCATCCATATTGAGGATCGTTATCCCGGCGAGTGTGCCGAGTCCGGCGGCGTAGGAGAGAACGGGGCCGGGGTTCAGCGGGTGCAGATGGATCTTGACCGCTGTGGCGTCTCCGGCGACGACGGCAGACTCCCCGAACGTGGTGGCCTTGTCCCGTATAGAAACCACGTCCAGGTCTTCGCCCTCGATCAGGAAGACGGTGCAGTAACCAAATATCTCCTCTTGAACCGCGTCAACAAAGTCGATTCGGACGCCGGTGTCTGATCTGGAGTCGCGCTCCACGCCGATCGGGTCGGGCGATGGGAACAGCGTTGCGCCATCGCCTCGCCCCTGTGCAAGTTCAAGCGCGCCGGCCAGAAACACCGAGAGGCCGTAACCGCCTGAGTCGACCACGCCGGCGTCCTTCAGAACGTCGAGCTGGGTCGGAGTAAGCGCTACGGCTTCGACGGATGTCTGGACAGCGGCATCAAGGACATCGGCGATGGCGGCGCCCGTGCCGGCAAGCTCCGTCGCCGAGTCCGCCGCCACGCGCATCACGGTGAGCATCGTGCCCTCGCGCGGGTTCGGCACGGAGTCGTAGGCGGCGATCGCGCCCTCGACCATGCCCGCTGCGAACTCGCCCGGAGTGATCCGTTCACGCCCGGCTGCGACGTCCGCAATTCCGCGGAACAGTTGAGCCGAGATGAGGCCGCTGTTGCCGCGCGCCGCGAGCAAGGCAGTCCTCGCCATCTTTTGCGCCGCATCACCGGCGTGGAGTGTCGGCTGGATCGCGGATTCTTCGACTATTGCCCGCAGGGTCAGGCTCATGTTGGTCCCTGTGTCGCCGTCCGGAACGGGGAAGACGTTCAGGGCGTTTATCTGGTTACGGTTTGTATCGACCGCCCGGCCGCCAGCCGCGACGAGCGAACACAGAACCACGCCGTCGATCCAATCGGCGTTCCCGGGGTTTTCTGGTTCCGCTCCAGGTCGGTTCAACTCGATGGTCCTTGTTTATTGCGAAGGGTCTCAGTGGGCCTGAATTCATTCCTGAATGTTGTCGCAGACGGTGTGAGGATGGTAACTTGTAGCTTCGGCGCAAGCCAATTTTCGAATTTTTCCTACCGGCAAGATGCGCGCGTCCGGTTCCCGGACATCCGCATCCCTAAACTCAAACACATCTGGGGTTTTTCTAAGACATGGCCAAGTGCAACACCTGTGGCAAAGGTCCGCAGTTCGGTCACAACCGCAGCCACTCGATGCGGGCCACAAACCGGATGTTCAAGCCGAACCTGGTCCGCCGGAAGACGCCGGACGGCCCGAAGACGCATGAGTACGTCTGCACCCGCTGTCTCCGGACGGAGTTGAAGGCGAAGCGCTAACAGCGCTCCGGCCTCAAAAAGAACTGCGCACGCCGATCAAGGCGTATGTTCTCGCACCCGGAGTTGGGCCGGGCGGTTCGGACCCGGCCAGGGGCCGTTAACCGGCGTCGTTGACCGCTGCTCTTAGCGCGGCCAGTCCAGCAATTACGCCGTCCGGATGATTAAAGATGCCCGTGCCTGAGATGAGCAATGACGCGCCCGCCTCGACGCATCCAGGCGCGGTGTCGACCTTCACCCCGCCATCGACGGCCAGGTCGGCGCCATCGGCCCGCCACGGCAATTGTTCAGCCAGTGCTGCGATCTTGGCGAGCTGGCCTCCGATGAACGCCTGCCCGCCGTATCCCGGGTTGACCGTCATCACAAGCACGCGGTCGATATCCGGGAGGATCTCGTCGAGCGCCGATACAGGCGTCCCCGGGTTCAGCGCCACACCCGCCCTCATGCCGGCGGCTTTGATCGACTGCACGGTGGCATGCAGGTGCGCACATGCCTCTGCGTGGACCGTGAAGTGGTCGGCCCCGACGCGCGCGAAATCGTCGATAAAGCGCGCCGGTTCCTGAACCATCATGTGGATGTCGATCGGGAGGCTGGTCAACGGCCGTATCCACTCCAGGACGGGCGCGCCGAAGGTGATGTTCGGCACGAAAGCACCGTCCATGACGTCGAAATGGATCTCGTCGCAGCCGCCGTCGTTGAGCGACTTGATCTCCCGGCCCAGCTGCGAGAAGTCCGCGGCGAGAAGTGAGGCCGCTATCCTCACGTTATTGTCGGATTCCGAAGTCACTTCCCGGCCTCCTTTAGTCGAGCCTTCGCCACTTCCAAGGCGTCCTTCACCCTGCCCAGAGCGGTGCCGCCCTGGACGTCGCGAGACGCAATAGAGAAGTCGACCCCTATGCCCATCACGTCCGCCTCAAAGAGCGGGGACGCGGCCAAGTATTCGTCGAACGACAGGTCTTCGAAGTACCTGCCGCCGTCTATCAACCTATCCGAAAGCGCCGACACGATGACGTGCGCCTCACGGAACGGCATGCCTTTGCCGACGAGGTAGTCGGCGATGTCGGTGGCGAGGACGTAGCTGGACTCGGCGGCCGCCCGCATGCGGTCTGCGTTGAACTTTGCGCCGGCGATCATGCCCGCGCTCACGTCAACGGTCGCCAGCAACGTATCGACGCTGTCGAACAAGCCCTCTTTGTCTTCCTGCAGATCACGGTTGTAGGTGAGCGGCAAGCCCTTGAGCGTGGTCAGCATGGACAGCAGGTTGCCGTACACCCGCCCGGTCTTGCCGCGGGCCAGCTCTGCGAAGTCCGGGTTGCGCTTCTGCGGCATGATGCTGGAGCCGGTCGTGTAGCTTTCCGACAGGGCGAGGAAGCCGAACTCCTCAGACGACCAGATCACGAACTCTTCTGCCAGCCTCGAAAGGTGCATGGCGCTTATTGCTGCCGCACTCAAGTACTCGAGGGCGAAGTCCCTGTCGGACACGCCGTCCATGGAGTTGGCGGTGACACGCGAGAAGCCGAGTTCGCTTGCCACGAACTCGCGGTCGATCGGATATGGAACGCCCGCCATTGCGCCGTTTCCCAGGGTGAGGACGTCCGCGGATTTCCGCGCCGCAGCGAAACGGGTCGCGTCGCGATCGAACATCTCGAAGTAGGCGAGCAGATGGTGGGCAAGCGCCACTGGCTGCGCCCGCTGGAGGTGGGTGTAGCCGGGCACGACCGTGGCGATGTTGGCCTCTGCCGCGCCAAGGATGGCCCGTTGAAGAGCCCTCAGAGCATCGATGGTGTCGGCGCCAGCCTGCTTCATGTAGAGGCGCGTGTCGGTGGAGACCTGGTCGTTTCTGGACCGGGCCGTGTGGAGCCTTCCGGCTGCGTCGCCGATGAGCTCGTACAACCGGGACTCCACGTTCATGTGGATGTCCTCAAGTTCCGGATTCCACGGGAAGTCGCCAGACTCAATCTCGGTCCGGACCGTTACTAGCCCGCCGATGATCTGCCCGGCTTCGTCTTCGCCAATGATGCCCTGTCTGCCCAGCATTCGGGCGTGCGCTATCGATCCGGCGATGTCCTGCTTGTACATGCGCTGGTCGTAATGCAGCGAGACGGTGTAGTCGGACGCCAGTTCGGCCCCACGTGCGCTTGCAGCGAGATTGGCCGCGTCTGTTGAGTGTGAATCGTTGGTCATTGCGCCGGATAGCTTCTCATGCCCCTGCGCTGGACCGCTAGCGTAATTACCCGGTAGACGCGAGAAGGGCGGGCCTTCAGTCTCCGGTCGCGGCCATCAATTCCGTGCGGAACTCTTCAGGATTGGCGCATCGCCCGTCCGGGTCCGGTACGAGTGCCTTTAGCGCACAGCCGCCTTCTGGACGCGGGATTTCCGCGTTGAGGTCCGAAGGGTGGGCAGGATCTGGTTCATGACCAAGGAAGCGCTCGGCATCTCCGCCCTCGTCGGTTCGCCGCTCGAACGGGTGCGGCAGCTCTCCGCCGGTCAGGAGTTCGTAAAAGACGACTCCCTTGCCGAACACGTCGGTGTAGTGGCCGATGTTATTCCGATCGGTCTGTTCAGGCGCCATGTAGCCGGTCGTGCCAGCATCAATACGCAGTCTTTCGCCGGGTTTGAATTCACGCGCTACCGAGAGGTCGAACTGCGTCACGTGGCCATCGCTGCACATGACATTTGAGGGCTTTACGTCGAGGCGGACGAGGCCCTCCGCATGCAGGTATGTCAGCGCGTCCGCGATCCAGGCAGCGACGCCCGCCGGTCAACCGGTTGATGCGTCGTTCACAGGCCCTCACACCCTTTAGATAAACCTGATTCTGACCCCGGAGGCAGATCTGTTCGGGCGTGATTTCTGGGCATGAATCACGCCAATTCGCGCCGTTCAACCTCGTTAAAATCGAACGAATTTACCGGCAACGAAAACCCTTGAACTCCTAAACCACACCCTTCCGCCACAGAGGATCGGCATCGGTTTACCGCCCGGGCTCCGGCCACGCTGAAATACCCCAATCAGATGCCACCGCCGGGCGGCACCCCCCGCGCCTCTAGAAGTCCACGTCCTCCATCGACATGGTTTCCCGCATCAGGTAGCGGGCCTTCTGGCTGCCCCTTATCTCGGCGTCCAGGGCGTCCGCACCGCCCCGCGCGTCCCACTTCTGCATGATGCGCGCGAGCAGCAACTGCTTGACATCGCTCAGGGCCGGATCGTCCGCCCGGTTGTCGAACTCACCCGGGTCGGCTATAAGGTCGTACAGTTCGAACTCCGGCGGGACTCCGTGGTTGTACGAGAGTTTGTACTGGCCGTGGCGCACCATCCCGCGCGGTCGGTCGGTGCCGTGCGCTAGGTGCTCCACGAACGCCTCGTCCTTCCAGTCCGGCGCCTCGCCATCGATCAGCGGCAGCAGACTGTCTCCGTCCAGCTTCCACTCCCCGGGAGACACCCCGGCCAGGTCGAGGATCGTGGCGGTGATATCGACGTTGGAGGTCACGCCGCTTATGCGCTGGCCCTCCGGCAGATGGCCGGGCCACGAAATCTGGAGCGGCACGCGGGCGGACTGCTCGTAGAAGCACATCTTCCGCCACAGCCCGTGCTCGCCGGCCATCTCGCCGTGGTCTGACGTGTGGATGATGACGGTGTTGTCGGCCAGCCCCTGCTCTTCCAGCGTGTCCATCAACCGACCGATCCGGCCGTCGAGCTGGTCGATCATCCCGAAATACGCGGCGCGGGCGCGCAGCACCTCGTCGTCCGTGTACGGGCCGGCCAGCCCGAACATTTCACGTAGCCTGACCGCCGCAATGGGCAGGTCGTCCAGGTGGCCGGGCGGGTTGTTCGGCATGTCCACGCGGTCCGGGTAGTACTTGGAGAAGAAGGGCTCCGGGACGATGAACGGGAAGTGCGGGGCGATGAATCCGACGCAGAGCGCAAAGGATTTCTCGGCACGCGCCGGGTCCCGCAGATAGACGTGCGCGGCGTCCTCGAATATCTGGTCTCCCTCGATGACGGCGCTGCTCCCGGGGCCGGCTTGCTTCACATCGGGCCACGCCTCACCGGCCTTCGGAAAGTGCGATGAGAGATCGAACCCTTCCGGCACGTTGGTCGGCGGTTTCGGCGCCTCGCCCCAGGGGAACACGGCGTGGACGTTGGCGGCGTGCGGGTCGTGTGCCAGCTGCTCGTCGAAGCCGTGGAGAGCGTGTCGGCCGAGCATGTGCATCTTGCCGTCCAGGGCGGTGTCGTAACCCTGCGAGCGCAACAAATACGGCCAGGTGAGTTCGCCCAGGTAGAGCGGCGTGGCGTTGTCCCAGCCGCGGACGGTGCTGACGAATTTTCCGGTCATGAACGACAGCCTTGACGGCACGCACAATGGCGAGTTTGTGTAATGGGCGTCGAACGTCGTTCCCTGCCCCGCCAGCCGGTCCATGTTCGGCGTGTCGATCAGTTCATGTCCGTATGTGGAGCTGAACATCGGCGCATGTTCGTCGGACATGATGACCAGGATGTTTGGCGTGTCGGTGGTCGGCATTTGAGCGCTTTCTGGTTGGGTTAGGGTGGATAGCCGAAGGGCGGCCCGCCCTTACGTTACCTGCACTTCGGAGCGCACCTTACCAGCAGACCGGGACGCGCGAACACGGTGCTAACCTGACCACACTCTGACCCCTTCCCGCTTTCACCAGCCCAACAAGAGGAATTCCCATGCCCACCGACACCGTCAGATACGGAATGATCAGCACGGCGAAGATCGGTATCAACGCCCACATCCCGGCGGCGGTGAAGTCGCACAACTCGGAGATCGTGGCGATATGCAGCCGGTTTGACGGGCCGGCGAAGCAGGCGGCGGAGGAGAACGGGATCGGGCGCTGGTACGGCTCTTACGAGGAGCTGCTTGCCGACCCCGATATCGACGCCGTGGTCAACCCGCTGCCGAACTCGATGCACCACGAATGGACCATCAAGGCCGCAGAGGCGGGCAAGCATATCCTGTGCGAGAAGCCAATCGCCGTGACGATGGACGAGGTGCGGGAGATGACCGCCGCAGCCGAGGCGAACGGTGTACTGCTGGTCGAGGCGTTCACCCACCGGCTGAACCCGCACATGCGACGGGCGCGCCAACTGGTGGGCGAGGGCGCTGTCGGCGATGTGCGTCATTTCGAGGCGGTTCTGGCATTCACCTCCCGTGACACGTCGACCGATGTGCGGTTGAAACCGGAGCTTGCCGGGGGCGGGCTGTGGGATGCTGGCTGTTATTCGGTATCGGCGGCGCGTTTCATCCTCGGCGGGGAGCCGGTCAGAGCGGCCGGGTTCGCCGCCGATTCGGGCAACTATGGTGTCGACACCTCGTTCTCCGGGCTGCTTGAGTTCCCGGGCGGGGCAATCGCACACATGCGGAGCAGCGTGGAGCAGCCGGGCACCAACATGGGTGAGGTTATCGGGACAAAGGGCAAGATCAGGATTCCACATTTATTCGAGGAGGACACCCCGCTGGTGATCACCAACGCAGACGGCGAGGAGCGCGTGGAGACGTTTGCCGGTGAGCCGCGGTTCGTGGTGCAGTTCAACGACTTTTCGGAATGCGTCCTGACGGGCAAAGCGCCGGAGTTCCCACCGGAAGATGGGCTCGCAAATACGGCGGCGGTACTGGCGCTTTATGCCTCGGCAAGCAGCGGTCAGATCACGGCAGTCGAGCGGGTGTAGCGATGGCGACGACCTACGATCGAATTTACGCGGACGAGGACGGCGGGAGCCACTTCGAGACGGTAGAGGTGTCATTCCAGGAGGTGGATTACGCGCCGCCGGCCGATCCGATGTTCGTCTCAGACCTTGAGGATGCGTCTCGATTTGGGTTCGTGATGGCGCCGCACGGACCGCTTGGCGATTGGCATCCGACTCCGTTGGCGCAGTACATGATCGTGGTGTCGGGCGAGGTTGAGATTACGGTCAGCGACGGGGCGAAGCGCCGGTTCTCGGCCGGACAAGCCTTCCTGTTGGCTGATGAAACCGGCAGGGGTCATTACACCGAGATAGTTTCCGGCGAGCCGGGTGTCGTGGCGGTGGTGCATTTGCCGGATTAGGGCGATGCGTGTGTCCGCTCTCCAGACGGGAGAGGGTTGGGAGCCTGCCCTTCGGCTTGCCGGAAGGGTGAGGGGGTTCAAGATTCCGCACAAACGTTATGTCTTCGCTAGATGAACTGTTGGTGAAGGTCCCTCGTCCTTCCGGTACCGGAAGGATCGGGATGACGAATGGGTGTGGTCTGGCCGTTGGGGGGCGGATTGGTATCCGCCCATGCCGGTCCTTCGAGAGCCTCAGGATGGGTTTGGGGATCGGACGGGCGCGACACCAACCCACGCTGAGGCTCTCGTGGCCTGTGCTGAGCCAGTCGAAGTGGGCGGGCGGTACTGGAGACCAGTCCCGTTAAACCGGCCGTCGTAGCACCAGGAACTTGCGGCGCAGGCTGAGGATCTGCTCGTCGCGCTGGTTGTGGGCGATCGTCTCGGCGTACACGACTCCACGGTCCGGCTTTGATCGGGACGGTGTGACCGACAGGATCTCTGAGGCGGCGTAGATCGTGTCGCCGATGTGTACCGGACCGTCGTGCTTGACGGTCTCGTACTCCAGGTTGGCAATCGCTTTACCGGACAGCGCACGCACGGTCATGCCGACGACGATGGAGAACACCAGCGTGCCGTTGACGAGGATCTTCCCGTGCTGGCCAGCGCGGTTCCACTCCTCATCGATATGGAGCGGATGGTGGTTCATCACAAGAAGGCTGTGGATGTGGTTGTCGGCCTCGGTGATGGTCTTGCCCGGCCAGTGCTTCCAGGTGTCCCCTACCTCGAATTCCTCAAGGTAGTTGCCGAAGCTGTCTCGTTCATCATATGCGGTCACAGGCGTTCCTCTGATCCTCTCGTCCTCTGGTCCGGCAATCGGCGTTTGGGCCGAGAGACTTCTCCCTCACCCCGGCCCTCTCCCGCTAGGAGAGGGGGATGTGACGCTGGGATTTAGCGGGCGTCATGCCTTGTCTGGTTTTTGTACTGGATTCGGGCGGCCAGGCTGTAGATGTCGATGAAGCCGGTTGCCGCTTTGTGGTCGAATGCATCGTCTGTAGAGTAGGTCGCGAGGCCGAAGTCGTAGAGCGAGTACTCGGAGCGGCGGCCTGTCACGACAACGGCGCCTTTGTAGAGTCGCGCGCGGACATCTCCGGTGACGTAGCGCATGGTGCTGTTGATCATGGCGTCAAGGTCTTCACGCATGCCGGTGAACCAGCGGCCGTCGTACACGAGGTCGGCGTACTGCTGGCCGACGTAGGCGCGCATCCGTTGCTGGTCGCGTGCTAGACATGCGGTCTCCAGCGCCCGCAGCGCGTCGTTCAGCACTATCGCGGCAGGCGTCTCGTACACCTCACGCGACTTGATGCCGACGAGCCGATTCTCAAGATGATCGATGCGTCCGACGCCATGCTCACCGGCGATGCCGTTGAGCCGCTCGATCAGCGCCACACCGCCCAGTTCTTTACCGTCCAGCGCGACCGGCACGCCCTGCACGAAAGCAATTTCCACATCGACAGCCTCGTCCGGCGTGTCGGTAGCACGGCGGGTCCACGAGTAGGCGTCCTCCGGCGGCTCGAACCAAGTGTCCTCAAGGTCTTCGCCCTCGATCGCCTGCCCCCAGAGGTTGCGGTCAATTGAGTAGACCCGCTGGTCGTCTCCGACCTCGCGCACGTCCAGTCCGGCCTTCGCCGCGTACAGCTTTTCTTCGTCACGGGACATGCCCCATTCGCGGGCGGGGGCGATGATCTTCAAAGGGTCGCCGTGGGCGGCGAGTGTCATGATGCCGGCATCGAAGCGGACCTGGTCATTGCCCTTGCCGGTGCAGCCGTGGGCGACCGCGGTCGCACCGACCTGCCGTGCGGCCTCGACCAGCTTCTTGGCCATGAGCGGGCGTCCGAGCGCGGTCGAAAGCGCGTAAACACCTTCATACATGGCTCCGGCTTTGAGGCCGTTCCAGATGTAGCCCTCAACGAACTCGTCGCGCACGTCCCAGATCAGGGACTCGGTCACGCCGGCCTGCCTGGCGCGGTCACGCACGCCGTCAAGCTCAGGGCCTGCGCCGAGGTCCACGGTGAGCGTTACGACGTCCATGTCGTACTGCTCCTGTATCCACACTGCACTGATGGTGGAGTCCATCCCACCGCTATAGGCGAGGACGCATTTTTCTCTGGGCATTGTTTTTTCCTGGGGATGTTCTCGACGGGGAGGTTGTTTGGGAACGACCGGTGTGGCGCCCTCGTTGTTTTACTTTGGTTGGGATTATTGTGCGTCCGATTGACAAACTTTTCCCTCACCCCAGCCCTCTCGCACCGGGAGAGGGAGCATCGTGGCGACGAGGTTCTATCGGACGCAAATCCGGCCCGGGGGGGTTGACGCCGGGCACGCGGTTGTCAAGTTTAGAGGCGACTGCCTCGGGAATCTATGCTGTCGGCGTGAAAGCCGGAGACGCACCGTACTTCGAGAGCCTCAGCATGATGCGTCTCCTGGAGTTTGCGTATTAACGGTCGCCCTTCGAGAACCTCAGGGAGCGACTTTGAGAATCTCTGGAACGATTACGCCCCGAACACCTTCGCCAGTGCGTCATCCAGGATGCCGACCGCTTCGTCGATCTCTTCTTCGCTGGTTGTGAGCGGCGGCATGAAGCGGATCATGTTGGGCCGCACGGCGTTCAACAGCAGGCCGTTCGCCACCGTCTCGGCGATCACAGCGCCTGCGTTGTCCTCGCTCATCTGGATCGCCAGCAGCATTCCCATGCCGCGGACCTCCGTGATGAAGTCGTACTTCTCCATGAGTCCGATGAGCTGGCCTTTGAGGTAAGCGCCTGTTGCGGCACCCTTCTCGGACCAGTTCTCGTCGACCACAACCTTCGCCCCGGCGGCCCCGGCGGCGGTGGTCAGCGCGTTTCCACCGAAGGTAGAACCGTGATCTCCTGGCTCCAGCACGGCGTACTCCTGCTTGCACAGGAAAGCGCCGAGCGGCGCACCCGCGCCGAGACCTTTCGCCATGCTGATGGCGTCCGGCTCGAACCCGAACTGCTCGTAACCGAACAGTGTGCCGAGACGGCCCATGCCGGTCTGCACTTCGTCGGCGATCAAAACCAGGTCGTTCTCGTCGCACCACTCCCGCACCTGCTTGAAGTAGTCGGGCGCGGGGACGTTCACGCCGCCCTCTCCCTGGACCGGCTCGAGCATCACGGCGCATGTCTTTTCGTTGGTCGCCGCTTTGATGGCGTCGATGTCGTCATAGTCGACGTTCACGAAGCCTGGAGCGAGCGGCCGCCAGTTGTCCTGGTAGTGCGCCTGCCCGGTGGCGGCCATCATACCCATCGTCCGGCCGTGGAACGAGTTGTTGGCGGTAATGATCTCGTAGGCGCCATTCTTGTTGATCTTGCCGTACTTGCGGGCAAGCTTGCAGACGCCCTCGTTGGCCTCTGCGCCGGAGTTGCAGAAGAAGACCCGGTCCATGACCGAGTTATCGATCAAAATCTGGGCCAGCTTGAGCTGCGGAATCGTGTAGAACAGGTTGGACATTTGGAGGATCTTGCCGGCCTGCTCCACGATGGCCGCGGTGACGGCGGGGTGGGAGTGGCCGACGTTCAGGACGGCCCACCCGGCGGTGAAGTCCAGGTAGCGCTTGCCGTCGGTGTCGAACACACATGTACCTTCGGCGTGGTCGAGGACCATCGGCATGCGGTTGACGACCTGCATGTAGTAGTCGGCTTCGATCTGCTTCCACTGTTCGCCTGTCGTGGGCATGTTGGTGCTCCTGTTGTTGTTCCGGGGGTTGTTGGATTGGGTTGGTTCGCCTTCCGTGTCTATTGCAGGGCGGGCGCAGGGCGGATAGTCATTCGCCCCCACGGTATTTCGTTCTTTTCAGGTGGCCCCGGGGATCGTTCGGTCCCCCAGAGCCGGTGTTCGTGTACGTTCGTCTCCCGGGTTCGGAAGGTGCGTCAATATACACCCCGGCTCGCTTCTGACCGCCATCATGTGATCCTCGTGCCGATCTCGTTGCCGGCGACGCATTCGAGCAATGCACCGGCGATCCGGCCATCGATGATATAGCCAGCGCGGACCTTCTCAACGGCGAGGGCGCAGGCCTCTATCTTGGGGATCATTCCGCCGTTGGCGATGCCGCTGTCGATCAGGTCCATCGCCTGCCTGCGCGTCATGCGGGGGATGAGCCTCCGGGTGAGGTCAAGCACACCCGACACGTCTGTCTGGAACACCAGCAGCACCGCGCCCAGCGCCGCGGCTAAGTGGCCTGCCGAGGTGTCGGCGTTGATGTTGAGGATGCGGTCGGAGCCGTCCTCTTGTTCCGGAGCGATGTTCAGGGCTGCCGGGGCGATCACCGGGATGGCGCCGGTCTCCAACACGGCCACGATGGTAGTGACATCGGTCCGCACGATCTTGCCGACCATGCCCAATCCCGGGTCAAGGACCTCGGCCTTGAGCATCCCTCCATCTATGCCGGCCAGCCCTACAGCCTTCCCGCCGGCGGCCGAAATCTCTGCCACAAGCTGCGCGTTCACAAGCCCGCAAAGAACCGCGACGGCAACGTCCAGCGTCGGCTTGTCCGTCTTCCGGAGGCCGCGCACGAACTCGGGCTGGATGCCCTGCAGGCGGACCCAGTCCGAGATCACCTTGCCCCCGCCGTGGACGACGACGGGCTTGAGGCCCTGATCGCGCAGCGTTATAAGGTCGGGCATGGTGGAGTCGCCCTTGCCGAGGGTGGACCCGCCGACCTTGACCACGACGACATCGCCTTCGCGAGCGCCTCGTCCGCTTCTTCTAATGCGTGATCCGCTTACGGATGTCATCTTGCTGACCGCTTCAACTTTGCCCGGTCTACGTGGTGTAGGCAGAGTTGAAGACGACATACTCCTCGGTCAGGTCGCATCCCCACGCCTCGCCGAAGCCGTCACCGACGTGGAGACCGACGCGCAAGCGCACCTCGTCCTCGGCAAGCGCGGCGACGACGCTGGTGATGCTGTACGAGATGGCTTTGCCTTCGAAAACGATCTGGATGTCGTTGACGAACACCTCTATCTTCGATTCGTCGAGCGGGATCTGGCTCTTGCCGACCGCCATCAGGATGCGGCCCCAGTTGGGGTCCTTGCCGTAAACAGCAGTCCGCACCAGCAACGAGGCGGCGACGGACCGGGCGGCTTTACGCGCGTCCTCGTCCGAGTGGGCGCCCTCGACGATCACCTCTATCAACGTCTGTGCGCCCTCGCCGTCCCTCGCCATCTCACGCGCCAGCCAGCGCGTCACCTGGTGGACCGCTGCGGAGAACGCCTCTGAATCATCGGAGTTACCGGTCAACGGCGTGTTGCCCGCCGCACCGTTTGCCAGAAGCAGCACCGTGTCGTTCGTGCTCTGGTCGCCGTCGATGTCGATCTGGTTGTAGCTGAGCGTGACAGCGTGGGAGAGCGTCTCTTGCAAGAACTCCTTATCCACGGCGGCGTCCGTCGTCAAGAACGACAGCATCGTCGCCATGTTGGGATGGATCATGCCGGAGCCCTTGGCGCAGCCGCCGACAGTGACGGTCGACCCACCGACATCGACCCGAACGGCGATCTCCTTCCGGTGCGTGTCTGTCGTCATGATCGCCGCTGCGAATTCAGCTCCGTCGTTATCAGTGAGTTCGATACCCGGAATGTGTTCGCGCATGAGCGCCATCGGAAGCTCGACGCCGATCACGCCGGTGGAAGCGATCAAGACCTCGTTTGCGGCGACGCCCAGTTTACCGGCGGCGAGCGCGGAGGTTTCACGTGCATCGATGAGCCCCTGTTCGCCGACAGCGCAGTTGGCGACGCCGCTGTTTGCGACGATGCCACGGACGTCCCCGCCGCCATCGACCACTGCTTTGGACAGGGTCACGGACGGCGAGAGGACGGAGTTCTGGCTGAAGGTCCCGGCGACGGTGCAGGGTCGATCAGACAGCAGAAGGCCGATGTCGCGCTTGTCCACGCCGGCGGTCTTGATGCCGGCGAAGGTGGCTCCCGCAGAGAATCCCTCGGCGGACGTGACCCCCCCGGAGTCAACTGTCGTCATATCCGAACTCATGTTGTAGTCCCCGATTTCATCTTCAAAAAGTCCGAGCATCTGCGCCCGTTTCGCTTGCTGAATCAGCGCCGACGCCCGCTGTCTTGTCACGGGCGGGTCCAGCACCTGTCCTATTTCTCGTGGATTCATGCCTTCATCAAGCAAGCGAAGCACCTCGCGGTAGCGGGGTAACGCCTGCAACTGCCGCGCTCGTGCGCCGGCCAGTTGAACGGTTCGATCGAAAGGCATCGAAAGACTATGCACTATTGCAGTTTAACCGTCAAGAGCGCAATAGTTCAGGTAAATATGGTGCCACAGGAGAGCAAGAGAATTCGGGTGTCACGATGCAATTGGCGTTGCATTCGATTGTTGACAGGAACTGGACTATTGCACCTGGCGGTATCTGGGCCCGTTCGACGATGCGGCGGCGTACAGCGAACCATGCGGGTGATACGATGCCGTCTCCGATCAATATCCGCACCGTCGCTTCGGCGAGGGCAAACGACAGGAATCCGATTGCAGAACGGCAATAGCAACAACCTGGTCTGGCTAGACCTTGAGATGACGGGACTCGAGCCGGAAAAAGATGTGATCGTCCAGATAGCGGCGATCGTTACCGACCGGGATCTGAATGAGATCGCAGAACCGGTCGAGTTCACAATCTGGCACCCGGCCGAGACGACGGACCGCATGACGCCGTTTGTGCGTGACATGCATGAGCGCTCCGGCTTGCTGCGGCAGATACAGACGTCGAAAACCTCGCTGGAAGAAGCCGAGCGGGAGGTGCTGACGCTGGTTTCGATGCACTGCGAGTACGGAACCGCGCGCCTGTGCGGGAACTCTATCTGGCAGGACCGGCGCTTCCTTGAGCGCTACATGCCGGCGCTCGTGAACTACCTGCACTACCGGATGATCGATGTGTCATCGATCAAGGAGCTGGCCGGGTGGTGGTACGGGATTCAGCACCGAAAGCCGAAGGGCGCCCAGCACACAGCGCTGTGGGATACTCGGCAATCGATCGCCGAGTTGAAGTACTACCGTGAGCAGCTGTTCAATCCGGAGGTCGAGAGCGCCGAGTAGGGCGGGCGGATCCTGAATCAAGTTCAGGATGACAGCGAATATGCCCGGGGGCGATACCAGAGGCAGCAGAGTTTTTTGCCGACCCTTCGCCCAGCACGCTCGTCGGTAACCACACCCGTTACACGGCCTCTATAGATGCTCCTATTGAGAAAGACTGGAGCCGGTCGCGATAGAACTCGGCGGTTTCCCTCGGGCAAACGGTCACCGTGGCTTTGCCCTCAAGATGTGCGTCCATCATCACCTGGACGGCGTCCTGTTCGCTGAGCGTCGGCACGGATTTCAGGAGCGCGTCCACCACGTGTTCCATCGAGTTGACATCGTCGTTGTGCAGGATAACGGCAAACCTGGGAACGTGTTCCGTCAGCGAACGCTGTAACGCCTCTTGCTCGACGTCCGGGCTCACCAGTGCCGGGTCGGTCATTTCCAGGGACCGGGTATCAGGCATGAACGTCATCGGTCTCCGTGGAGAGTGTTCCGTACAGGTCCGGTCTTCGGTCCCTGAAGAACGGGGTCAGGCGGCGAGAACTCTCGAAATGGCTCCGATCAAGGTCGGCCACGATGATGTCGTCCCGTTCTTCCGCCTGCGCCACCGTCTCACCGTCCGGGCCCACTAGCCTGGTGCCGCCGTAGAACACCGCCTTCCCCTCTATGCCGACGTGGTTTACGGGCGCCAGGTAGGCAACGTTCTCGTACGCGCGTGTCTGTGTTAACGACTCCCACCAGCGCATCCAGCGCTCTCGGTCCAGGAACTCTTCGCCCGCTACCCCTGGCGCGCTCGTGTGCTCCGAGTTGTGCTCGGAACCGAGATAACCGGCCGGGATGCAGTACGGCACGATGATCAGCTCTGCGCCTTTGACGGCCAGGATCCGGGCGCTCTCCGGAAAGGACAGGTCGTAGCAGATGTTCACCCCGATCTTCCAGCCCAGGATATCGATGACCGGGAACTTTGTCCCGTACCGGAAGTAAATCTTCTCCACGGCCCGCAGTCCGGCCGGATGGGTCTTCCGGTACTTTTCGATTATCCGGCCTTTTGGGTCTATCACCATCGCGGTGTCATAGTAGAGACCGGGCGCCTCTTCTTCGTAGATGGTCGAGATTATGTGGACGCCGTGCTCGCGCGCCTTGTCCTTGACCCGGCTTGTCGCGACGCCGTTGTCGGGCTCCGCCCAGGACTGGTACTCGAGGTCTCGGAACTGGGCGAAGTAGATGGCGTTGAAAAACTCCGGCAGGACGATCAGTTCCGCGCCATGATCACGCACAGCCCTATCGATGTACTCGCAAGCGCGATCGACGTTCCCGGGGCGGTCTTCCGTCGCGTTCATCTGTATGAGGGCAAGGCGCATTGGTGACCTTTTCTTGAGCGCTTGCTGGTGCTTTTGGAGATGCGAAGTGCATCCCGGCAAGAATCATCGCCCGGGAATGTTAGCGGACACCTCGAACCTCCGTTAGCCCTTCGGCCCGTGCCGGCGAAGTCCATCTTCCGTCCCGCCTCCCCATTCAAAACCCGTGCACCGCCCCGCCTCGCTCCGGTATTTCGGCGCGTCCGAGTTACACGGGTTCGAACTCCGGGACGTGGACTTGTATTCGGAACGCATACGCATTTGGCACGGGAAGGGCAGGCGCGTTTGGTGGGCCCTGTCGGATTCGAACCGACGGCCTGCGGATTAAAAGGAATATTGTCCCTAGATTGCTGCTCGTCTTCAGTTAAAACGCATCGTGGCGCGTTCCATCTGCCCTGTTGTGGAGCAGATTCGCCCGTCCCCGCCTCAACTAGCCAGTGTCCCGCTGAAAACTTGCCATGCCAGAGCTGACTTCGAGGTCAGGCTGAGGAGGATATAGACAGACTCCCCGAACAGGTAATCCCGCCAGGGTCCGACGCGCTTGTATTGAAGGACCATATTCACGGCGAAACTGTTGAAGAAGATAAAAAGTGAAATGAAGATGCCGTATACGAATGTGGGCGGCGATGCAGAAGTCGACGGGCTCCACACGTACAGGGCAATTACGATCCACGGGAAGATTCCCACGATAACCCCGAACCAGTAAGACACCCAGCTGGGTTCACCGGGTTCCTCGTAGTGTTCCATCAACAGGCCGAACAGGATCATCGCGGCGTTGACACCAAAAAGGCAGAGCAACGCACCAATATCTCCGGACCCGGTGAGCAAGGCGATCAAAACGATCATGAGTGAGGCGCTAATCGAGTACTCCACCCAGCGCGCGTAATTCCGACCACGCTCCAGATTCATTCGATACCACTCGGATACCCCCGGTGCAGCGATGATCCAGTGCGCGGCTGCCGAGATAAACAGGAATCCTGATACTCCCCAGGCAAGCCGGAACCGGAACAATTCGGCCAGCACAGGTGCTGAAGCACCCGGCGCATCCTGCAAGAACGTTGCCGTTACAGGTAATGAGAAGTCGTTCGCCAGTGCGAGAACGACGATCCCCTGGACGAAATGAAGCACCCCCATCGAGCCGTTAAAGATTCGGAGGCGCCGGTATCTGTGATCCGTGGGAATCCGAGGGGAATGTGGGCTAGGGAGCGATATGGATGAAGTCACTCGTTAATTCTCAACCCACATCCGAAGTGATCTCAACCTTGATGTGCCGCTGGCCCACTTCTGTCACTCGGTCTTCATCCCTGGGGCAAGCCACCTGGATCTTCCTGGGGTCTGGTCACCCCAGGTACGATGAAGGGTTGAGGCCTGGGCGATCCTTTCCCATGGGCCTGCTACCCCGTGTTAACTCGTCACCCACTGGCCGAATACCGGGTACTGCGAGCAAACAAACTCGATGTAGGACGGCTGGCCGTTGTCGTTCGCTGCGAGTGCCCGTTCGAGCGCTCCGACGATGTCGGACGGCTCGGTAACGCGCTCCGTGTGCAGGCCAAACTCGGCAAGCGCCTTTGGCGTGTCGACCTCTTCGGGACCGAGCACGGCGTGTGTATATGGGTTGTGGCCGTCGCCCCAGAATCCCGGTCCGTAACCGGCGAATCCGCCGTTACTGATGTGCACCACGGTTATTCCGAGCTTGTGACGGACCGGCGACTCAAGGTTGCCGAGCATGTAGGCGAGCCCTGCCTCGCCGGTCACGGCGATCGAGTGTCGTTCCGGAAACGCCAGTTTTGCCGCCACCGCGGCAGCAAAGCTGAATCCGAGGGTCGATACATTCCCCCAGCCCAGGAAGCCGCGTGGGATCAACGTGTCGTACACCGTACTCAACTGGTCTCGGGTGGTGCCGGACTCGTGCGTGACGAACGAATTCCGAGGGTCCAACACTTCCATCATCCCGGCGTAGACGCGATACGGATTTATCGGCGTGTCGTTGGAGGTCATCAGCTCCTGGTACTTCGCCAACCCGGCCTCGCGAGACGCCTTGATCTCGGCGTGGACGCTGGGCGCGCTGCGGCCGCCGCCGGAGGTCTGCGCGGTTAGTTCATCGGTCAGGGCTTGCAGTGTGAAACGGGCATCGCCGATCAGGGCGTGATTCGTCTCGTATACCTTGTTGATATCCAGTTCGCTGATATTGCACTGGATGATGATTTTGTTATTGGCGTTGGGAATAGCGTGGCTGAACCTTCCAGGCGAAAGGCTTGAACCGACCGAAAGGATCAGGTCGCTCTTGGCCAGGTATTCGACCGTATGATCACCGCGGACGCCAACGAACAATGGATGATCTTCGGGCATCACACCTTTCGATTTGAGGGTGGTGATAACCGGGGAACTGGCAAGTTCAGCGAACGCCTTCAGTTCTGCGGAGGCGCCGGCGTAGATAACGCCCTCTCCGGCATATATGAGAGGGTGCTCTGCCTTGAGAAGGAGATCGACGGCGGTGGTCACATCGGCCGGGTCCGGAGCGCTTTTGTAACTTTTGACCGGCGTGTAGGGATCTACCGTCTCGTCGTACTGACCGGTCGGATCCGGGATGGCAAGAATCACGGGGCCAGGCCGCCCGTTCCTCAGCATGCTGAAAGCGCGACGCATGAACTCGGGGACACGTTCGGGTTTATCGACGTAGCCGTACCACTTCGAGACCGACTTGAGACTACTGGTGATGTCGAAATGACTATTTTCAGAGCTACCGATTGGCGCTCCATCTGTGATGCAGAGCACCGGGGAGTTGTCCTCGTACGCCTGTGCCAGTCCGGGGTAGGCGTACTGTAGACCGGCCGCATTGACGCCGCCGTAGACGGTACAGACGCCGATTCGCTCCCCGGCCGTGATTCGGGAATAGGCGTCCGCTACGCCCACTGCGTAACGGTCATCACGCATCATCACCATCGGGACCCCTTCACGCCCGAGCGCGTTGTTCACGCGGCAGGACGGGAATACGGTGACCTGGTCCACGCCTTCCTGTTTCAGGATGCGGGCGATTCCCGTCGCTGCGTCGATGGTCAACGTCTCACCTGGCTTTCCGCGGTTCTCGATCTCTCTGTACCCGGCGCGTATCCCGGGCCGTGCGGCGCAAGTTAACACCGGCCCGTAATTGTTGCCAAACACGTCGACTGGGCGGACCGGTCGGCATTCATTCGTACCTGGTGATTCTCAGATCGACCTGCCCCCCCTAAACGGTACCAGTCAATAACTTAGAGACTGGACATTTCCAGAAGGGGCAACACATGCCGAGAAGAGGGCATTCATGCCAGCCGACCAACACGCGGCAGGACTGACATAATCCCTGTTACCGCGTCAGGGGGCAGGTCAAACGGAAGTATCTAATCCAGTGGCGATTGCCAAACAGCGGTCGAGCGAAATCGTGCAGTTTCATCAACCTCCCGGAGACACCTGCGGCCGCCACGGCCCCGATCCTACCCTCATCGCCAACGTGGAGCGCGATGTGGGGCCAATGATCCTCTCCAAATTCGATCAACAGGTTGTCAGAAGTCATCCGGATTCCTCGCCGAGATCGGACCAGTCCGGGGCCCCACGAACACGCGTACGCAGTGTTGAGCCGCTCGACAGCTGAGAAGCGGCGTCTGGACAGAAGTTCCTACGCCGAGTTCGGCGTGACCGATTCCCCATCCGCTACCGTCGCCAACCGAACGGGAAAGTGGTCCATCAAACAGGCGTAATCCAAGATGCATGCGGAGCTCGAGATAATCTGGTAGACATGGGTTGATAATTCGTGCGGACAAAGATTAGAGTTCGTATACCCTACTAACCACTGTCGAAATTCATGGGGATGGGTGTTTCATCGATCGACATCTCCGCAAGGACTGGAATTGCTTAGAGTCACACCGCAACGCGTTGAGGTGCTGAAGAACGGACACGGCACACGTCTCGTTCTGAAGGCGACGAAAACTCCCGATGTCTTCTACATCCATTTGCCGATTTCTATCGGGCAGCGGATCAGCCTGGAATTGAACGGCCTTGCGGTCGACAGGTGTGGCGATCATCACGTTGGACCCATGGTCGCTAAGGCATGCGGACGCGATTTTTCGTCACTTGTGCTGACTAATACTGCCGGCGATTGGATGGCAGCACGTTTCGTCCTCCAGGCCATACCTGGTCCGGGCCGGGACGATGAACTGAAAGTGCCCGTCAGTGTCCCGTCTTCTGTTGCGACAGCGATCACCTACGCCTGCCGATCTACGTTGAGCAGGTGGCCAAAATGCTCGGCGCTACCAAAAAGGCGGGGACCGACGGAGTAAGAGCCACAGCACAGATCCCGCCTGCATTCCGGGACGTCATCAACGGTCTGGATTGGCGGGACTTAGATGCGGGCGCTGCGTGAACCTCCAACGGTCCCGCCCGCCCCGACAGAACTCCACCTGACCACGGCACCCGAACATTTGAAGTCTGTTCACGCGACTCCCGCGCCGGATCGATTCCGTCAACACATCGACCAGGGTTGAAATGCGCAAATCAGTTGATATCATAGGTTGTTGCACGTACGGACGAATATATTTGTTCGTATGGACAAACAATAATAATCGTATCGACGATAACCGTCGGAAAACCTCGGGGACCATGACTTCAGATAATTCGCATAACGACATGAGCCAACTGGTTCCCGCAGGTAGTGTGAATCCCTAGATGGACAGCCACTCGCTAGCGGCGGTGCGCAGGGTATCGTCCCCGAGACTCATGTCCTGGCGCCGCAGCACCTGGTGGATCCGAATCGGGCTGATGGCGGCCGTAATCGGCTTACTGGGCGCAACCGTTGCCTGGGTGGTTGACCACTCCGCGCTTACGCATGCATTCGCAACCGTCGGCAATCGCCCCTGGCTCGTCGTCGGATTCGTAATTGGGTATACAGCGGCATTCTGGCTGCGGGCGGAAGCGTGGCGCCTTCTGTTGCCGGGACTCGGCCGCATAGCTTCTTACTCGGCGCTGCAAACGTCCCTGTTCGCCAACCATCTCCTACCGGTCAAGGCCGGGGAGATCGCTCGTCCGTACGTGGCAACCGCGCGCGGGATTCCCGCTCCACGCGCCGTGAGCACCAGCCTCGTCGCGCGACTCCTCGATTACCTGGTTCTCTTCTTTTTGGCGGCGGTGCTAATCCCCTTTGCGCCATCCAGCCCCGTGGGAGGGGACGCAGGGCTCCTTGTGTCAGGGTTGTTCCTCGCGCTGGGAGCCGGAAGCGTCGTGGCGCTGCGCCGCCTGCCCGTTCCAGAACGTGTGCCCGCGGCCGCACGCCCCCTCTGGACATCGCTCAAGCAGAGTCTCGACGAGATCTCAACGCGCCAGGCCGTCGGCGCACTTCTGCTGACGATTCCGGCCTGGATGCTCGAATCAGTGGCGTTGCTCGCCACCGTCCACGCTGTCGGGGGCGACATCAGCGTCCAGGCGGCGATCGCCGTCACTTCGTTCACGCTGCTGTTCCAGGTATTTCACTTCGCCCCGGGCGGCATCGGCGTCTATGAAGCGAGCATGACCGGCGCCCTGGGATTGTACGGCTTCTCGGTCGAAGACGCGTTGATGATCGCGGTGGTGACGCACGGCCTCAAATTTGGCTACTCGTACACCTTCGCGGCGGTGTTCGCCGCTTACGAAGTGTTCAGGGCGTTGCCCTTCGGAAAGTCGAGCGTGGCTGACGCCGATGGCGAATGCGACGGACACGCTTCGCGGCTCGAAATAGTCGCGGCTCGCGCGTGGAACGTGCTCAATGAAGGCAAGCCTTTTACACCGGTTTTCGCGGCGAACACCCTCCTGTTTCTGAGCATCCCCAGCCTGGGGGACGCCGGTTACTGGGTCCGGGCGGCCATTGCCGGCATCGCCATCATCCCGCTTGGGGTGGTGTTCTACCGCTTCGACTTTCCGCTCTGGTTACGCACGGCGCTCTGGAGTTTCCTGTTCCTGTTTATCGCGCTATTCAAGACCGCGGACCTGGTGGCGGTAGGCGTTTCGCTAGGACTCTACCTGGGATTCACCATCATTCTCTGGGGTTCGGTCTATTACCACCTCCGCATCGGCATGCCGTGGACGAACTTCACGCGTTTTTGGCGACTTGTGCTGGAGAACCCGGATCCCACGAGCGGGAACTTCCTTGAGCAGACGCCGAAGTTCTTATTGATGATCCTGATGTTTGGTTACGTCATGGATGGGCCCTCAATCGCTTCCGTGGCAGCTGTCGAAGGATTCATCCTTTTCGTCGGGATCGCAGCGCTTTTACTGCACCAATGGTTCTTCACATGGGTCCCGGCATTGCCTTCGACACCTCTACGTGGCACAGGTCCGACTCCATCTCGGAGTGCCCGGCGGGTGATCGCGATCGTCATCGACGGCTGCCGTGCCGACCGCCTGCGAGAGGCACATACGCCATTCATCGACAGCCTGAGACACGAGGGCACCGAGTACACGGACATGCGCACTGTGTATCCCGCGCGGACGGTCACGGCGTTTAGCTCGATGTTGACCGGGGCGCCTCCAGCCGTCCACGGGATGAAAAGCAATTTCGTACCCAACCTCGGGGTGAAGTGCGAATCTGTATTCGACGTACTCGAACAGGGCGGTGAGAAGGGCCGGTTGGTCGGGATCGCACACCTGGTCGACGCCTTCGGCGAAGACCGCGTTAGCACCGTCAGCGCGGTCAACCACAACGATGAGATCGACCATGCCCTGGTCCGTCAGGCCAAGCGGGTTATGCGGGAGGAAGATCCCGACCTGCTCGTACTGCAGCTGTTGAGCGTGGATCAGACCGGTCACGCCCGGGGGAGTTATAACCGCGAGTACCTCGACAAGATCGAGATCACTGATCGCATCATCGAGGACTTCGTCGGGTGGTGCGAACGAGAAGGCTACATGGACGACGCGACCCTCGTGATCAGTTCGGACCACGGGCAGGGCATCGGTATAGGCGGCCACGGTCACCTGACCGAGAGCGAGCGCCGGGTGCCCTGCATCTTCCAGGGCACGGGAGTGCAAAAAGGGAGGGTAGTTGGCGAGACGCGGCATCTGACCGACGTTGCGCCAACCCTGTTGCACCTGCTTGGCAAACGACCACCCGTCCAATCCGTAGGCCGAGATCTACTGGACTCAACAAACGACGCGGAAGTATCGGACGGCCCGGTTGCAGTGCTGATCCCAGCTTTCAACGAGGCTGCGAATCTGCCCGGCACCCTTTCCCGTGTGCCGCGGACCGAGGTTCCGGATCTCCATGTAATCGTGGTGGACGACGGATCGAGCGACGACACAGCAGCCGTGGCCCGCCGATGTGGAGCGGAGACCGTGGTCCGGCACGAACGCAACCGCGGTCTTGGTGCTGCCCTACGCACGGCCCTCCATACCGCCCGTGACATGAACGCCCGGGCCGCCGTCTATCTGGACGCGGACGGCGAGTACGACCCGGTGGAAATCTCTCTGTTGCTCGCCGACATCGAGGCAGGCCGGGCCGACTACGTGCTGGGCACGCGTGGGCGAGGTGGGAGCGAGGGGCAACGCATCGGGCGATACCTCGGCAACCGGGTGTTTACAGCCCTCCTGAACCTGGCTGCGGGCAGGCGTATCCGCGACGGCCAGACCGGCTTTCGCGCCTTCTCCCGGCGCGCCATCCAGGTGGCCGAGATTTCGCACGACTACAACTACGCGCAGGTTCTGACGCTGGACCTGCTTCGGAAGGGTATGCGGATGTCAGAGGTGCCGATCACGTGGCGCCGGAGGCGTCGCGGTAATTCATTTATCGGATGGCAGTACCTGTGGCGCGTTCCGGTCGGAATGGCGCGGGAACTGTGGACCGCTTGACCGGAGTTACCAGATATCAAAGCTATCAAAGCTTCTAAACACAGCAGGAGGACATAAATGGAAACGGATTCACCAAGTTGGTTGGCGCCGCACGGCGTCGTGATCACAACGATGCTGGCGGCGCTAATGGCCCTGGCCATTGCTTGCGGGAGCGACGATGGCGAAGACCGGCCGGGCGTTCAGGTTCTAAACGAACCTGGCTCCGTTTCCGGATCGGTCTCAGGCTCCGTCTCCGGAACGGTGTCGGGGGCGCCCGGTGTGGTTGGAGAGAAACCAGCCGGGGCGCGTCAGGTCAACGTGGTTCTGAACGAGTGGGCAATAGAGCCGGAGGTTGATGTGGTGAGTTCAGGCGAGATCTTTTTCGTCGCCTCAAACGAGGGGCCGAACGATCCGCACGAACTCGTGATTATCCGCTCCGACCTTCCGATCTACCAGCTACCTGTAGACGAGCGCGGCTTCGTGCCCGAGGATGAAGTGGACTTCATCGGTGAGATCGAATCGTTTGCTCCGGGATCACAGGCCTCCGGTACTTTCGACCTCTCGCCGGGCAGATACATTTTCATCTGCAATATCGTCGAATTCGAGGACGATGAGTGGGAGAGCCACTACCTCGAAGGCATGCGCCTCGAGTTCACCGTTCAGTAGGAAAGGACGACGGTGACTAAGAGCATGCAAGGCACCCGGGCGTTAGCCCTTCTCGCGCTGTTCGCGATTCTCTCCGTGCTGGTCGCTGCGTGCGGCTCCGACAGCGATGACTCACTGGTCGTCTACTCGGGCCGCACGAGCAGCCTTGTGCGACCGCTGCTCGAGCAGTTCAACCGAGACACCGGCGTACTCATTCAGGTCCGGTATGCCAGCAGCGCGGCAATAGCAGCGCTGGTCCTGGAGGAAGGTGACAGGAGTCCGGCTGACGTGGTGTTCCTGCAGGACTCGGGAGCTCTCGGCGCGCTATCGGCGGAAGGCATGCTCACTCAGCTTCCAGGGTCCATCCTGGAACGCGTCGACCCGCAGTTCCGAGCAGCCAACGAAGAGTGGGTCGGGACATCCGGGCGTGCTCGGACCGTCGTGTACAACACGGAAACGATCGATCCGGCTGCGGACCTTCCTGACTCGATCCTTGATTTCACGGACCCGCAGTGGAAGGGACGCCTGGGCTGGGCGCCCGCAAACGCCTCGTTCCAGGCGTTCGTCACCGGCATGCGTGTGTTGCTGGGGGACGCAGCGACCGAGGATTGGCTCCGCGGCATCCTGGCGAATGACGTGAGGGAGTACGGCAACAACATCACCACGGTCCTCGGGGCGGCCAGTGGTGAGATGGACGTCGGTTTCGTGAACCACTACTACCTGGAGCGATTCCTCGAAGAGGAGGGGGAGGACTTCGGGGCGCGCAACCACTTCATCGGCAACGGCGACCCCGGCGCGCTCATCTTGACCGCGGGGGCAGGTGTCCTGAAGTCCAGCGGAAACAAAGACCGGGCGGAAGGGTTCATCAGGTACCTGCTGGAGGCGGACGCGCAGCAGTACTTCTCGGACGAGACGAAGGAGTATCCGCTGATCGAAGGCGTCGGTCCCAGCGGGAACCTGCCGCCGATATCGACGCTCGATCCTCCGGTGGTTGATCTCAGTGGCCTCGATGACCTGCGAGGAACCCTGAACCTGCTCAGAAAAGTCGGGGTACTGGATTGACCGATTCCGGGATCGCCCGACCGTTACCGGATGGGCCGGTTCTCTCCTCGGGGCGCCGGGTTCGCGGCCGGGCCCGGTCCTACGTTGTCGATAAGCCACTGATCGCAGGTGCGATCGCGATCTTTGCAATTCTGGCGATCGTTTACACGTTCTCGATCGGGATCTGGGCCACGACCGGGGCGAGCATTACGGCCGATGAGCCGTTCTACCTGCTCACGACTCAGAGCATCATCCAGGACCGGGACCTTGATCTGAACAACCAGTACGCGACCCGATCCTACACGGAGTTTTTTGACCACCGTGATGGACTGTGGAGACAGTCGGTCCCCGCGGAAAACGGCAGGCTGCTGAGCCCGCACAACCCCGGCCTACCGCTCCTGCTTGTGCCCGGGTACCTGGCTGGGCGGCTAGCTGGCGCCCAGGCCCAGATGCTTCTAATTACCGCCGCGACGTTCGCTTTCACTTATGTTCTAGCGGCCCGGCTTACTGACCGGCACGGTTTGAGTTTCCTGGCGACGCTCGGTATCGGTATCACTCCCACCGCATTCGTGTACTCGACCGAGCTCTACCCCGAGGTGCCGGCCGCATTGACCCTCGTGCTCGGCCTGCTGATCGTCACCCGGCAAGGCCGTCCCGGCGTGAGGGATGCGATCGCGCTGACCGTGCTCCTCAGCGCCATGATGTGGCTGGGGGTCAAATACGCGCCTCTCGGTCTGATCACTGCGCTAGTCTTCCTGGTGCGTGGCAACGGGAACGCGAGATATGTCTTCCTTGCGGCCTCAGCTGCTTCAGGGATCTACTTCGCGTGGTTCCATCTTGAGACCTACGGTGGGCTCACGCCGTACGCAGTCAACGTCATTTACGCCGGCGGGACCTCGACTGAGATAATCGAACAGCACCTCGCGTTAACTGACCGCTTCTATCGCATCTGGGGTCTGTTCATAGACGGGCGGTTCGGTCTGGCGCGATGGGCGTTCATCGTCTTCCCGGCTGTCGCGGGACTGGCATTACTCCCCTGGCACGGCTGGCGGCACCACGTGGTGCTGGTCCTGATCTCGACACAGCTTCTGATAGCCACCTTCGTCGCCATCACCATGATGGGCTGGTGGTTCCCGGGCCGCACGCTTGCCGTAGTGCTCCCGTTGCTGGTGATCCCGCTCACGCTCCTGCTGGCCGAGTTACCGACGAAGCTGAGGTGGATTGCAGGGCTGCTCGGCGCACACACGGTCGCGACCACGTTCGCGCTGGCACATGCGGGGCATGCCCGCGAGATTCGGTTGGCGGTCAACCCGTTCGAGATGAACTCACCTGTTTACCAGGGAATCGTCTGGCTGTTCCCGAACTACACGGCCTGGGACGCCCACACCTGGGTGACAACAGTCGCCTGGCAGCTCGCGGCAATCTTAACGCTGGGAGTGGTCACCGCGACACAACGGCGTCGACGCGGCACGATCTCTTCCGTCAGCGTCCCGGCCGTTTGGGTTGACCGAGGTTAATCGATTCGTATGGATGACGATACACGGGCTACCAGCGTACTCGGTTCACGGCGAAAATCGGTACCAATCTTCACCATGAACGGCCGCGTAAGGGGCCAGCACCTGCACCCGCGAAAGGAATCCCCGACAACGGTCGGCCAATCTATCGTTCAAGACCAAAGCTCTGGGTCCAGGTACATCTGAAATGCAGAAATCGACACCGACTCCTTCCACCACGCCTACAAATGCCGAGCGACGGCCAGGGCCATCGGTCGCGATGTATCGAACGACGCGATTCGTAGATAGTTCTGGGCGGTCACATCACGCAGATCCACCGAGGTCACCTAAAAGCCGACCGGGACAGATCTGCGTCATCGGCGGCGCCGGGTACGTCGGCCTGACGACGGCGCTGGGATTCGCGGAAACTGGTCGCAGGGTTGTTGCCGTCGACATCGACGAAGGTCGTGTTGCGCAGCTGAACCGTGGCGTGTCGCCAATCTACGAACGCGGCATCGAAGAAATGCTTCGCAGGAACCTGGACACTGGACGGTTGTCGTTCGCAATCGACCCGGTCGACGCCATAGCGCAAAGCGACACCATATTCATCGCGGTGGGAACCCCTGCGAGTGCGAACGGTCGACCAGACCTCTCCCAGGTGATTTGCGTCTCCGAGACGATCGCCCGGCATCTGCGCGGCTACACGGTCGTCGCAATCCGTAGCACGGTCCCGACTGGGACTACTGCGACAGTGCGTGAGATCTTGGGCCAGGACCACGACGAAGGGGTAGATTTCGATCTCGTGGTGAACCCCGAGTTCTTGCGCGAGGGAAATGCGCTCGAAGATTTTTTCTATCCCGATCGACTCGTGTTTGGCACGAGTTCAAAATTTGCCGGCGAATGGATGCGAGAGTTGTACCGCCCTATCATCAGCGGCGAAAATCGCTGGAACGAAGGCAAGCAGGACCGGGAGCTCAGACCGACACCCCTAATCGAGACAAATCTCACCGACGCGGAACTGATCAAACACGCTGCGAATGCGTTCCTCGCTACCCGCGTATCGTTCATTAACGAAGTCGCAGCGATCTGCGAACGAGTCGGGGCGGATATCGACCAAGTTAAGGCCGGGTTGAGCCAGGACCCTCGAATTGGGGAGTCTCACCTGAACCCGGGTCTAGGGTTTGGCGGCCCGTGCCTGGAAAAGGACCTGACCGCACTAGTCACCATCGCCGAGGATGCCGGAGTTGATCCGGTGGTCATGCGCGCGGTTCTGGACCGCAACGAACGGCAGGTTGTGTCCGTCCTCTCAAAGGTCAGGGGGCTGCTCGGGCCAAGTCTTCACGGGCGGCCGATAGCGATCCTGGGCGTTGCCTTCAAGGCGCATACGAACGACGTGCGTAACTCGCTGGCGCTGCGGATAGCCCACGCACTCGAGAATGACGGTGCCGCGGTCCGTGTGTACGACCCGATGGGGATGCCACAAGCGCGTAATGAACTGCACCAAACGGTGTTCTGTTCCGACGTTTACGAAGCAGTCAAAGGGACCCAGGCAATTCTCGTCCTCACAGAGTGGCCGGAGTTTGCGGAACTGGATTTCAGACGCGTTAGGCGGCTGGTTGATTGCCCAATAGTTATTGATGGCAGAAACGTTCTTGACGCCCGCGCGCTGCGATCAAACGGGTTCCAATACCTAGGAATCGGTCGCCGGTGAGAGTCCTAGTAACTGGATGCGCTGGATTCATCGGGGCGCGCGTGGCGGCAATGCTTATCGAACGCGGAGACGAGGTGATCGGCATCGACAGCATGAACAATGCGTACGACGTCCGGTTGAAACAGTGGCGACTCAAACAACTCTCGAGGGCTCCCAATTTCCGGTACGCCCGCGTAAACGTGGTTACCCCACTGGACTCGGAGTGGTTGTTCGTCGACGGACCCGTGGACGCCGTCGTCAACCTAGCGGCCAGGGCCGGAGTGCGCGATAGCGTCGCCAATCCGGCCCCCTATTACGAGACCAACGTGATGGGAACGCTGCGCCTCCTTGAGTTATGTGTGCAGCACGACATCCCGAAATTCGTACTGGCTTCATCGTCGAGCGTCTACGGCGACAGTCAAGGACCATTCAAGGAAAAGGCCCCAACGGACCGGCCCATGTCACCGTATGCGGCATCAAAGATCGCGGCAGAGCATCTTTGCTACGTCTACCATGAACTGCACGGATTGGACGTGACCGTGTTTCGGTACTTCACGGTCTACGGCCCTGCCGGCCGGCCCGATATGGGGATCTACAGGTTCACGCGCTGGATTCACGAAGGCGAACCGATACTGCTTTACGGGGATGGGGAGCAGAAGCGCGACTTCACATTCGTGGACGATGTGGCCCGGGGGACGGTAGCTGGCCTGACGCATCTGGGCTTTGAGACGATCAACCTCGGTGCTGACCACCCGGTTACGGTGAATTGCGTCCTCGACCATCTGGCACGTCACATTGGTCGAATGCCCGAAATTCAGACCACACCTGCCCACGCGGCAGATGTCCCGGCGACCTGGGCAGACATCGGGGTCGCCCGTCGGCTACTCAACTGGCAGCCCGAAACTTCGCTGGAGTGCGGGCTTGAAAAGACCTCTGGCTGGTACGCGACCAACCGTGATTGGGCCGTCAACATACAGACGCAGTAATGTTCGCATGGCCGAACTCCGATCGCAGTTCATCATTTGCTTGACATGCGGTTTGCCATTCCTCTAAACCTACAGGGCGTAGCCCATGGCAGAAACCCGGTGAGCCTTCACGCGGTCGAAAGAGGACCCTTCAACCGCCCATCGCGATCCATCCATCGACTACAACGTCCGAGTAAGGCCGTCCGCCCCGCAGTTCACCGGGCACACCCAGATCCGCGAAACACCCTCTACCACAGGCACAGCGGAAGATTCAGCCGCCACGAGGGTCACGACGCCCCGGTTACACTCTCGCCAATGCGCTGAGCTTGAAGACACGGGGGGCAACATGGTCAACGATCACACGAACGATCCTCAGACTGTCGACGAATCGCTGCTGGGTGGGTTGAAATGGCGATGCATTGGCCCACCGCGCGGAGGGCGAGTGGTCGCCGTGGCGGGCGACCCCGACGAACTCGGCACCTTTTATTTCGGAGCCTGCGCCGGTGGGGTGTGGAAGACGGAAGATGCCGGCACTTACTGGGAAAACGTTTCGGATGGGTTCTTCGGGACCGCATCGGTGGGCGCAATTGCGGTCTCAGAATCTGATCCTAACGTGATCTATGCCGGTACTGGCGAGGCGTGTATCCGCGGAGACGTTACGCATGGGGACGGCGTCTATCGCTCTACCGATCGGGGTCGTACATGGAAGAATCTCGGGCTGGGCGACACGCGACATATTTCCCGTGTTCGAATACATCCCGACAACCCGGACATCGCCTATGTTGCCGCTCTCGGCCACGCGTTCGGCCCGAACACTGAACGAGGCATCTTTCGAACCGCGGACGGCGGCGCCACATGGGAAAGCGTGCTTTTCAAGAGCGAAAACGCCGGGGCGGCCGATCTGGCGCTTGACCCATCGAATCCGAGGATCCTTTACGCGGCAATCTGGCAGGCTCGTCGCAACTTCTGGAGCATGACGAGCGGCGGGCCGGACAGCGGCCTGTGGCGATCGACAAACGGCGGCGATACCTGGACCGAAATCACGGATAATCCCGGACTCCCCGACGGCCTGAAAGGACGAATCGGTGTTGCCGTGTCGCCTGCGAAACCAGGCCGGCTCTGGGCGACCATCGAGGCCGAGGATTGCGGCATTTACAGGTCGGACGATTACGGAGACAACTGGGAGCTGGTAAGCGATGAACGCGATCTACAGGGCCGCCCCTGGTACTACCAGCACATTTTTGCCGATTCGCAGGACGCAGACACAGTCTGGGTCCTGAACTACAGCGCCTGGAAGTCGATCGATGGCGGGGCGACCTTCTCGCAAGTCAGCACACCTCACGGCGATAACCACGATCTGTGGATCGACCCCAAAAATCCGCGCCGGATGATCGAAGGCAACGACGGTGGCGCCTGTGTCTCGTTAAACGGCGGTGATTCCTGGTCCACGATCTACAACCAGATGACATCGCAGTTTTACCACGTTGCGACGGACGATCGGTACCCGTACAGGGTGCTCGGCACGCAGCAGGACAACTCGGCGATCAGTGTGCCATCACGCACGAACATAGGCGCCATCCCGTGGAGCGATTGTTACCCAGTAGGCAGCTCGGAGAGCGGCTATATCGTCGTGGATCCCAGAGATCCGGACGTTGTCATTTCCGGCGCCATTGGTAGTTCTCCGGGTGGCGGTGGAAACATGCTTCGATACGACCACAAGACGGGGCAGGTGCGCATCATCACCGTCTGGCCTGAGGCGTACACCGGATGGGGAGCCAAAGATTGGAAGTACCGGTTCCAGTGGACCTATCCGATCCAATTCTCTCCCCACGATCCAACGGTGCTGCACGCTACCGGGAACGTCGTATTTCGTTCGACGGACCAGGGATCGAACTGGGAACCGATCTCGCCCGACCTGACCCGTAACGACGTAACGAAGATGGAGCCTTCTGGCGGTCCGATTACAAAGGACACGTCCGCGGCCGAGATGTACGGCACAATCTTCAGCTTCGTAGAGTCGTCCCATGAGGCCGGCGTGTACTGGGCCGGCTCGGACGATGGGCTGGTCCACCTGTCACGGGATGGTGGTGCGAACTGGAACCCGATCACGCCGATGCAACTGCCGGAGTGGAGCATGATCAATATGATCGAGCTGTCTCCGCACGACCCGGCGACGGCGTACCTGTCGGCGACCCTGTACAAGCTCGACGATAATCGACCGCTCTTGTACAAGACAGATAATTACGGGGACAGCTGGATCGAGATCACCTCCGGAATCCCGGAATACGACTTCACCCGCTGCATCCGAGAAGACACGGTACGCCGTGGCCTTCTTTACTGCGGCACAGAAACTTCTGCGTATGTGTCGTTCGATGACGGTGGTGAGTGGCAGCCGCTCCGCGCGAATATGCCGGTGGTCCCTGTCTACGATATGCAGGTCAAAGGCACCGACCTGATTGCGGCGACACACGGGCGTTCATTCTGGATTCTTGACGATCTTGAACAGCTCAGGCAGATGACGACAGACGTGACGAGCGATACGTTCAAGTTGTTCAAGCCGCGTACGACCGTGAGATCTGCGGCATCGTTTGGTGGAAGCAAGCCCGCACCGGGCAAGAGCTACCAACTTGGCCTCGGCTCGAACGTTACATTCACAGAGAGTGACACGCCGGAAGGCGCACGTGAGCTCAAGTTCCTCGACGCAGGTTCAAATCCACCGTCCGGCCCGGTATTCGCCTATTTCCTGAGAGAGGAATCGGCTGAGGGACAGGAAGTGGTGCTAACCGTTTCGGATGGAGCCGGTGAGACTATCCGTACCTTCTCGTCCAACAAACCGGAAAACGAGGAGGAGAACGACAAACCCAGAGAACGACGGGTTCCTGCGAATGCGGGCGTTAATCGATTCGTCTGGGATACTCGATACGGGCCCGCCCGGCATGTCCCTGGCGACAAAACGACGGAAGATCGGCTGAGGGGGCCGCTTGCGCCGCCCGGAAACTACAGCGTCTCGGTCACGGTCGGTGGTGAGATCCAGACCGAAAGCTTTGAGATCGTGAAGGATCCTCGTGTGCCCGCGACCACCGATGACTTCAAAGCGCAGTTCGACTTGCTTATCGAGATCCGTGACAGGTTGTCCGAAGTCCATGACTCGATTAACACGATCCGCGGCCTCAAACGCCAGGCGGATGAGTGGACCCGTCGCACTCGTGACCACAGCGCTGCGGACGCTGTTTCCTCGGCGGCTTCTTCGTTGAAGGACAAACTCAGCGCGATCGAAGAAGAGCTGATTCAGACCGAATATCGGGGCGCCCGCGACCGGCTAAATCTGCCCACGAAACTGAACGTGAAACTCGCTGAGATCACCAACGTGGTCGCAGCGGCCGACTTCGCACCACCTCAGCAGGCGCGTGATGTGATGGTGGATGTAGGGAGCCGAATTGCGCCACATATAGAACGACTCACGGAGGTAGTAAACACCGACGCGGCGGAGTTCGAAAACCTGGTGCATGAACTGGAGTTGCCCGCTATCGTCGCCGACCCGACACCATGAACCGAATACGGACTCAGGCTGCAACGTTGAAACGCATGATAGGGCTGGCGCATGCGTAACTTCGCGCTCATAACGTCGGCGGATCTCGTCGTTCGTTCGGCGTACCAGATGGGAAAGACACCCCTACTGCCGATATTCGCGGCCACACTGGGGGCGTCGGACGCTTTTCTGGGGTTGATCGTGTCGGTATCAACGCTAACCGGTATGGTGCTGAAACCCCTCGTTGGAGCTCTGTCAGACCGATGGGGCAGACGGTCGTGGCTGCTCGCGGGTACGGCCTTCTTTGCCCTGATGCCGTTCACGTACCAGTTTGTAGATACACCGGGCCAGCTGTTCGCCGTACGATTGATTCACGGTACCGCGACGGCCATCTATGGACCCGTTACGCTCGCTTACGTTGCAGAGTTGTCCGGCGGTCGTATTGCGGAACGATTTGGATGGTTCGGCACCGCCCGGAACGCAGGATACGTTATTGGCCCGGCCGCGGCCGGTTGGATGCTTGTGACGATGTCACCGGTAGCTGTGTTCACCGTGATCGGCCTTATCAGCGCGCTTGCGTTCTTGCCCGTCCTTCTGCTCGGCGAGTCGAGACCCGCTCAAAAAGTTGAGGCAACTCCGGTTTTGTCTGGCGCTCGACATTCACTTCTCAACGGGGTACGTACCCCGGCGGTCTGGGCCACCGGCGCCATGGAGGCGTCCGTCTACATCCCGCTTTATGCCATCAAGGTATTCGTGCCCGTCTACGCGTTGGCCGCAGGCGTCAACGTGGTGCTGGTCGGAACATTCTTCTCCCTGCAGGCGTTCACGCAGATGGTGGCCACCCCGGGCGGCGGCCGGGTGGCTGACCGCTTGGGTTACATCGTCTCATTTGGGACTGGAACCGGCCTCCTCGGCGCGACGCTCGCTTATGTGGCCACCGTCGACTCCGATATAGCGTTCCTCGTGCCTGCGGTTATGATCGGCATCGCCCAGGCGTTGATCCTGCCCGCCGCCACGGCCTGGCTCGCGACGTCGATCGACAACAGTCGGCTTGGAACGAGCCTGGGCCTCGTTGGTACTATGCGCAACGCTGGCAAAGTGGCCGGACCGGTGATGGCTGGTCTGTTGATCGCCTGGGTTGGATTCGCGGCGACGCTGCACATCATGGCCGCGGTGCTGGTGATAGTGTCAATTTTGATCTGGGCCCGCGGGGCCTTTGCCGTACGTCAGAAACCCTCGCTCCGCCGATATTCCGATGGGTCAGAGCGCATATCAACGGCACGTTAGCCGTGTATGGTCCCGTTTTGGGACATCGGTAATTCCTGTTATGCGAACGCAGACGGCATTGTCACATCGTTCACGACACCTCATTCATCGTTAGCCAGGAGCCCGGGAATGCAACACATCACGCCGCCACAGACTGATCGTCTGGCCTACGTCATCGGCCCATATCAGGAGCCGTTGGCGACGGTGGTGCCTGGTGAGACATTCCAGATCTCCACACTCGACGCGTTCGGCAACCGCATCGACTCGACCGACATCGATCTAGCAGATGTCATCCAGATGCCTTACGTGAATCCATGTACTGGTCCGATCTACGTAAATGGCGCGGTCCCCGGAGACACCCTGGCCGTCCGTATCGATGAAATACAGATGGCCCGCGACTACGCCGTGAGTTGCATCATTCCGGAGTTCGGGGGGCTGTGTGGGACGCCGTTTACCCGAGTGTTAAATGAACCCCTCGAACAACGAATTCTGCTCCACCCGATATCGGGTTCCGAGATGATCCATGATCCAGATCTGGACATCCCGTCTCTCCCGGTCGAGCCTTTTTACGGGACGATCGGAACGTCTCCTGCCCTGGAGGCGATATCAACGCTGTCGCCGGGATTCCATGGTGGGAATATGGACGCCGCCGACGTATGCCCCGGCAACACCGTATATCTACCCGTCGCCGTAGATGGTGCGTTGTTGTTCGTAGGGGACGGCCACGCCGCGCAAGGAGATGCGGAGGTAAGTGGCGTGGCCGCGGAAGTACCTACGACGGGAACCCTCACCGTCGACGTGATTAAAGGCCAGTCCATCGCGACCCCGAGACTTGAGAACGACGAGTTTTTGATGTCGATCGGAAGCGCTCGGCCGATGGAGGACGCAGCGCGGATCGCGTTTTACGATCTCGTCACATGGCTTGCCGACGATTACGGTTTTGATCGAATCGCTGCATACCAGCTCTGCTCGCAGGTTGCGCGTGTGAGGTTGGCGAACATGGTCGATATCCTTTACTCGATCGTCGCCAAGTTTCCGAAGAGATACCTGCTCCGCTCATAGGCCGGGAAGTAATCCGAATTTGACCGGGCAAGAAGACAGGAATCTCTTTCTACCAGACCAGCCCGGCCATTTGACCAGGAGCTGAGTCCGTTTAATGTTCCTGGAGGAAATGGGGAGGGAGTGCCGTTCACTTTTTGGAACCGCTTACCGTGAGTTTGCCAGGTTCTTGTTGAATCATAGATTTCGTGTTTCGTCCTATAAGGTCGAAATGAAAGGTGAACTGGTGGGCCCTGTCGGATCTGAATATCTGGCCGACGACCTTCGGATCAAAAGGCAGTGTCTCGATCAACTCCGGCAGTCAAGGTGCCAGTTCAAAACTTCAGTCAAACTTCAGGTAAAACGCAGGCTGAGATACCACTTTTGAAAATACCTAACTGAACAAATCCATCGCATTTCGGGAATTTTGGGTCAAGGTTCAATCTTTCAACATATCAAGCAAACCTTTGCCGACACTCAACTGCGCAACGATAAGAAACTGAGTCATAAGTAGCACTTATTTGTTGCCCGAATTTTGACCACGTCACCGGATCGATGAGAATCAACCGTGTGAGTTGACTTACAGCTAAGTCAGAGCGTTCATGTGTACATGAAACTATCTGAAGTACTTTCGTTCCGGCGAAATCATACGTCGCTCAAAGACGCCGTTAAAACCTACATTTCCGCATGTCACGCTGAAGGGAAGACAGAGAGAACGCTCCAGGCATATAGCGAAACATTGAACCAGCTCCTAGATGTCGCTAAATCGGCTGGCTTCCCAACTCGTCTATCCGGATTCAGAAGTGAACATGTTTATGCGTTCATGGATGCAACTCGTATGCGAGGAGTCTCCTCCGGTACTCAACACAGGCGTTTCCGAGAGACGCGAGCGTTCTTCTCATGGTGTGAACGCATGGCTTACACCCTCGACCATCCTTTCAAAGGTATTTCAAATGTCAGGACCGGTACGAAAGTCATCAAACCGTTCACCAAAAGTGATATTGACCTGCCCCCCAAAAACTAGACCAGGGTAAATGTTAGAAACTCTGGTCTAGTTTTTGGGGGGCAGGTCATGATGATCACAAAGAGATGGATGATTTGACATTAACTGCGATCAGAATCGTTTATATATCAATACGTTGGTTTTTGTATCCGCATTCACATGTGACTTATTCGTAGTCGGCATCCAGCGAATAAGACCACCCGTTAGTGGGTTGGTATGCTTTTGATTTCCAGATGATTTCTGCAGCAGCACCAGCCTGCCAGCACCAAGAGTCATTCCACCATCGTCCCTTCCAGGTTGCCCCCCAACTGCCGGGGGAGCACGAGCCAGGCCAAATTGTGAGGCCACCAGCAATCCAACCCTCGCCCTCAAACTTCAAGGCGTCCTGACCATTGATCTGTTTTTTATTCATAGTGAGCGATACATCCCCCCTGGCAGAAACTACACACAACGCTTCACCGTGAGCGTAACCTCTTAGAGATCCCCCATATGCACTAGCACTAACATCCGTGAAGTACCAGACTTCAACTTCCCCTCCGACACTCAACGTCAGCATACAGCCGTCTTGTACGATCGGAATTTCGCCTAGCGCCCTTGCGTAGACACCAGTCATCCCCCCATTGTCTGAGGAGATCTTTTCTACCAGCTGTTCAAAGCCGTTGTCTTCGAGTATCTCCTTGCTGGCACTGTTTATTCGTCCAAACAGCAAAGACGCACCGACAGCGGCTCCAAACTCCTTGATCTCTCCGTCCCCCATCAAACCTGCGTATAGAACACTTTCTCCAAAACCAAAGACGCCTGCAACCGTATCAAGAGTGATTGCTTCGAGTTCGAAACCATCGTAATAGGTCACGCCTCCCTGGATGTCTTTATTACCTGGTGCAGTGGTGATCATAAGCTCGAAGTCGACGTGTTCAATGTCATATG